>CAJHYS010000002.1_pt1 | contig 101801 bp, 97 predicted proteins | sample 9198801 | NCBI WGS metagenome assembly CAJHYS01 (sample SAMEA7708368, study PRJEB35096) | sediment metagenome | biome: marine neritic benthic zone biome [ENVO:01000025]; feature: sediment [ENVO:00002007]; material: shallow marine sediment [ENVO:03000034] sea grass bed [ENVO_01000059] ...
AAATGCTCAATGCCGGCCTCGATCGATTGCTGGAGCCCAAGACCTTCCCATTTTGACATCAGGCTCTTCTGAGACCGCGTGGCGCGGGCACCGTTGGCCAAAATCTGGTCGACCCAATCTGCAACTGCTCCATCCAGATCGCTTGCCGGCACGAGCTTCTGCAGAAGGCCCATCGAGTAACTCTCTTGCGCGCTGTAGGTGCCGCCCAGCAGCACCATCTCCCGGGCCTTGCCCCACCCGACCAGACCCGGCAGAAGGGCCGCTTCAATCACGGAGGGAATGCCCACCCTCACTTCGGGCATGCCGATCACCACGCTTTCATCGCCAATGCGCATGTCGCAACCGGCAGCCAGCTCCAATGCTCCGCCGAAGCAATAGCCCCGCATGCGCCCGATGACCGGGACCGGACACCTGCGCACAGCGTCGATGGCCTGATGAAGACCGCTGATGAACTCACGCGCACCGGCCTTGTCCAGCTCCCTCATCACGGAGATATCAGCACCGGCTGAAAAAGCACGGTCTCCCGCCCCGGTGAGCACAACGGCCCGCAGCTGACCGTCGGCGGCCAGTTCGGAGAATGTCTGCGCAATGCTGCCCGCGATGGCCGGCGAGATCGCATTCAGCTTGGGCTGGTTGTCGATCTTGATCGTGGCGACCCGTCCCTGCGCATGCTCGGCGATGTGCCGGGAAACCTCTGCGTTGTCTGCCTTTTCGCCCGCACCCATCATCATTTCTCCGATCTGCCGGCCCGCTGCCGCGCCCTCACAATCGTTCACCCTAGCACCCTTCCGGCCCCTGGTGCGCCCGACATTTGTGTGGCAGGTTCCCGGCCCTGCGAGGGGAGTATCAGGACTTGATCGAAGCGCTTGTTCCGCCGGCCTTGGAACCATTCTGGGCAGTCCTGCTGATTGCGGTCAGCGCGGGCACATCGTTCATAACCGCGGCGGCCGGCATTGGCGGCGGCATGATCTTGTTGGCGGTCATGGCCGTGATTGTTCCGGGGGCCGCCATCATTCCGGTTCATGGGGCTGTACAAATCGGTTCGAATGCCGGGCGCGCCGCCATCATGCTGTCTCATGTCCAATGGACCATCCTGGCGCCCTTTCTGGGCGGCAGTCTGGTGGGGGCGGCCCTTGGTGGGCTCACCGTGGTTCAACTGCCCGGGCACATGCTGAAGCTGGCATTGGGCTGCTTCATCCTGTGGACCGCATGGGGGCCACCTCTTGGGTTGCGCGGGCGCATGGTCAGCGTGGTCACCGGGGCGGTCTCAAGCTTCCTCACGATGTTCGTCGGCGCCACCGGAAGCTTCATCGCTGCGATGGTGAAAACCTTCAACTTCGGGCGCATGGAACATGTGGCCACCCATTCGGCCTGCATGGTGGCTCAGCACTTGGTGAAGGTTCTGGTTTTTGGCATGCTGGGCTTTCAATACGGCCCCTACGCAGGTCTGATTGTGGCCATGATCGCCAGCGGTTTTCTCGGCACCTTGCTTGGCAAGCACGTTCTGTTGAAATCCGACGACGTCAAGTTTCACCGCATCCTCTCGGTTATCTTGACCCTGCTGTCCATCAAGCTGATCTATGACGGCCTCAGCGCCCTTTAGGCAAACGCGGATGCCGGCCAGGTCTGCTCTTTAGGCCTGGGCGAACGGTGCGTCTTCGTTTTATACAAGGCACGCGATTTTCAGCCGGAGCCACTGATGAGCAAATCGATCCTGATCCTGAACGGACCAAACCTGAATCTTCTGGGCACACGCGAGCCTGAAATCTATGGCGCGACCACGCTGGCCGAGGTGGAGGAGATGTGCCGCGAAGAAGCCTCGGCGCATGGTCTTGACGTTTCCTTCCATCAATCGAACAGCGAAGCTGAACTCATCGGTTGGATCCAGGGCGCCATTTCCGGCGCTGCCGGGATCATCATCAATCCGGCGGCATTCACCCATACGTCGGTGGCCATTCTGGATGCCTTGAAGATGGTGGACTGCCCGGTGATCGAGCTGCACATATCCAACCCCCACGCCAGAGAAGAGTTCCGCCACAAATCCTTTGTGAGCTTGGCGGCAACCGGGATGATCTGCGGCCTGGGCGTCGATGGCTACAAGCTGGCCGTTCAGGCCATGGCCAAACTTCTGGACGCGCCTGCATGACGGCGCCAAGCCCGCAAGCGTGCGTCATAGGCTATCCGGCCAAACATTCACGCTCTCCCAAGCTGCATGGCTACTGGCTTGACCGGTATGAGATTGAAGGCGCCTACCGGGCTGAAGAGATCCCGCCTGACGGGTTTCCGGCGTTTGTTCAAAACCTGGCCGAGCACGGCTATGTCGGGGCGAACGTCACCATGCCCCACAAGGATGCTGCGTTGGAGCTTTCGAAGCCGGACGAGCGAGCGCGCGCCGTTGGAGCGGCCAACACGTTGTGGTTTGAAGACGGTGTCCTGCGATCGACAAACACCGATGTGGAGGGGTTCCTGGGCTCGTTGGACACGGCCTCGCCCGGGTGGGACCAACGCACTGCCAGTGCGGTCGTTCTGGGCGCAGGGGGCGCCGGGCGCGCGGTGACATTGGGGCTGATTGAGCGCGGCCTGAGCGAAATCCATGTGGTCAACAGAACGATTGAAAAGGCAGTCGCTCTCAAGCAACGGTTTGGCGACGTCATAGAGCCCGCAAGCTGGGACCAGCTTCCCAGCCTGCTGCGGGGCGCAAACCTGCTGGTCAACACCACGTCGCTGGGCATGCATGGCGAACCGGCCCTCGACGTTGCGCTTGATGAAATGGCGCCGCACGCTGTGGTGGCTGACATTGTCTATGTGCCCCTAAAAACGCAGCTCTTGCTGGACGCAGAAGCGCATGGGTTCGCAACGGCAAACGGACTGGACATGTTGCTCCATCAAGCCGTCCGCGGATTTGAACTGTGGTTCGGCAAAAGGCCTGAGGTGACGCGCGAGCTCTACGATCTGCTCGCCGCCGATATCGAACAAAGTGCCTGAGAGGCACGCCTCAGGCTATGCTCTCTTCTTCAACTTCGCCGCCCAGGATTTCGCGTAAGAGCTCCTCAGTCTGTTCTCCACACCGAGGCGGTGGGTGGCGGTAGGTCACGGGCGTCCGGCTGAACTTGACCGGATTGCCGATCAGATCCACCTGTCCGCTTTGGGCGAACGGCTGGGGCATGGAGATTTTCATCCCGCGCGCCAACACCTGCTCGCTCTCAAACACCTCAGCAATGGTGTTGATGGCCCCACCCGGCACGTTATTCGCCTCCATCCCGTCGACCAGGTCCTGTTTGCGCCAGGTGGCGATCTGGTCAGCCAGGAGGCCAATCACGGTCTCCCTGTTTTCAAGGCGCAGTGGGTTGGTGGCAAAGCGCGGATCATCGGCCAGCTCAGGAACGCCGATGAGATTACAAAATCGCCGATATTGCCCGTCATTTCCGGCCGCCACGATGACGTGGCCATCGGACGCCTGAAACACCTGATAAGGCACAATGTTGGGATGCTGATTGCCGCGGCGCCTGGGTTCTCGACCGGACAATAGATAGTTCGTGCCCTCGTTGACCAGCCAGGAGACCTGGGTGTCCACGAGGGAGACATCGATCTGCTGTCCCAGACCTGTCCGGTCGCGGTGGCGCAGGGCCGCCAGAATGCCAAGGCCGCCATAAAGCCCGCACACCACGTCGGCTATGCCAACGCCAACCTTCATGGGCTCACCGTCCGGCGCGCCGGTCAGGCTCATGATCCCGCCATAGCCTTGGGCCAGCAGATCATAGCCCGGCCGGTGCGCATTGGGTCCGGTTTGGCCGAAGCCGGTGATCGAGCAGTAGACCAGGCCGGGATGATCTGCGGACAGGGACGCATAATCGAGACCATATTTCTTCAGCCCGCCAACCTTGAAGTTCTCCACCACCACATCGCAATGGCGGGCGAGCTTGCGGATAAGCGAGGCGCCTTCCGGGCTGGCCATATCAATGGCGATGGAGCGCTTGTTGCGGTTGGCGGCAAGATAGTAGGCGCTCTCACTGGTCGGCTCGCCATCCGTTCCTGTCACGTAGGGCGGTCCCCAGGCACGAGTGTCGTCGCCCGCGCCCGGGCGCTCCACCTTGATGATGTCGGCGCCAAAGTCGCCTAAGGTCTGGGTCATGGTGGGGCCGGCAAGAATGCGCGACAGGTCGAGAACCCGGATCCCGTGCAACGGTCCGTTCGCCGCGGCCGGTTGGTTTTCTTGTTGAGGGTTGGCGGTATCAGACATCCAGATTATCCTTCGAACGACCCGAAACGGATGGAGCCTAAACGTTCACCTTTGCGATGACACGCAAATACCACAAGCGCGGTGTCTTTTTTCAGGTTTGCGTGAAGACAGTCATCGGCCTGAGGGCCCGGCGGTGGACGGAATTTACATGTTCACATTCGAATAATGCAATGTATACTCACCTTTAGAGCCTCAGCAAAGAGGCCGTCGGGAGGGCGCCAATGTTGAATGCACTTGCTCTTGGAAGGCGAACAAAAGCCGGGCTTTTGACCCTGGCCGCGCTAACCTTCGCGGACGCAAGCCCGGCCAGCGCGACAGAAAGCCAAGAAGCGAAGTTCAACAAGATCCTTTCGCAGGCCGATACCGCCTATGGGGAGTATCTTGCCGGTCAATGTGTGACCTGCCATGCGCCCACAGGGGCGGCACAGGGCATTCCGCATATTCATGGTCTGCCCGATGTGTACCTGGTTCAGACTTTGCTGGAATACAAAGCCGGAATTGAAGGGCGCACCAACCAGGCCATGGTCAACATCGCCAAGAACCTGTCCGAAGAAGAGGTCGGGTCTCTTGCAAAATACTTTTCTGAGCAAACCGACAACCAATGAAACTGACCCAAAGGGAGAAATGAAATGACCCAGATGACACGACGCCGGTTTGGAACCTTGCTGGCAACGACAGCCGCTGCAAGCTCACTGGCTGCACCTGCCGTATTGTCAGCTGCCAAGATGCGGTTGGTGGTCATCGGCGGTGGCCCGGGTGGCGCCACCACGGCGCGCTATGTTGCCAAAGGCTCCAAAGATGTTTCGGTGACCCTGATTGAGCCCAAGCAGCACTTTACCACCTGCTTCTTCTCCAACCTCTATCTGGGCGGCTTCAGAACGCTGGAATCGATCACCCACAGCTATGGAACCCTGGCTGCCCAATACGGTGTGAACATGGTGCATGATGTGGCCGTGGACGTGGACCGCGCCGCCAAGACCGTCAAGCTGGGCCGGGCTGGCGATATCGGCTATGACCGTCTGGTGGTCTCACCCGGCATCGAGATGCGCTACGACGCCATTGAGGGCTATAGCCAGGAAGCCTCGACAGTGATGCCCCATGCCTGGCAGGCCGGCACCCAGAGCGCAACCTTGAAGAAGCAGCTGGAGGCCATGGAAGACGGCGGCACCGTGGTGGTTGCCCCGCCCCCGAACCCGTTCCGCTGCCCGCCTGGGCCCTATGAGCGGATTTGCATGATCGCCCACTATCTGAAGACCAACAAGCCCAAATCGAAGATCATCGTTTTGGATGCGAAAAACAAGTTCTCCAAGCAGGCCCTGTTCCAGGAAGCCTGGGCGGCGCACTATGACGGCATGATCGAATGGCTGCCGGAGGAAGTCACAGGCGGTGTTAAGGCGGTCAAGGCGGACTCCATGGAGGTCGTCATGGACGATGAAACCGTGAAAGCGGCCGTGGCCAACATCATCCCGGCCCAGGCTGCCGGCATCATCGCCCAGCGCACCGGCCTGACGAATGATGGTGGCTGGTGCCCCATCGATCCGCATTCCATGCGCTCCAAGGTTGATGAGAATGTCTTCGTGATCGGCGATGCTTCGGTGGCATCGGCCATGCCCAAGTCCGGGTTCTCGGCCAACAGCCAGGCCAAGGTTGCCGCCAACGCTCTGCTGGCGGACCTGACCGGATCGAAGAAGTTCCCGGCAAAGTTCCGCAACACCTGCTGGAGCCTGGTTGCGACCAATGACGGCGTCAAGGTGGGCGCCGACTACAAGGGTGGCGATGAGAAGATCGACGTCACCAGCAAGTTCATCTCCAAGACCGGTGAATCCGCCGACTTGCGGGCGCAAACCTCCGAGGAGGCGAACGGCTGGTACGACGGGATCACCAAGGACATGTTCGGCTAGTCCTGACCGAGGAAACGAGCATGGTCAAATTGACCCAAACAGGGCGCCGGCGCTTCTTGCAAGCTGCCGGCGCCACGCTTGCCTTTAGCAGCCTGGGCCCCAGCGGCGCTCTGGGCTTTGCCGCGCAGAAGAAATCCCAGGCTCCCGGTTACTTCCGCTTAATGCTGGGCAAGTTTGAGATCACGATGTTGAGCGACGGCTTGAATCAGACGCCGTTCCGCTTTTCAGCCTCCAACGTGCCCGAAGAGCAACTGAAGGACTATATGAGCGCCCTGCGCCAGCCCGTGGATGCACGGGTATCGCACCTGAATGTTTGCCTGATCAACACAGGCGAAAAGCTCATTCTGGTCGATTGCGGCTCCGGTGACAATTTCAGAGAGGGCACGGGCAAGCTGACCGAAAGCTTGGAGGGCGCAGGGTACGCGCCTGAAGATGTGGACCACATCGTGATCACCCATGGTCATCCCGACCACATCTGGGGGATCATTGACGATTTTGCCGAAGAGCCTCGCTTTGCCAACGCGAGCTACACCATAAGCCAGGGCGAGTGGGATTATTGGACGGCCAAGGATCTGGAGACACGCATGCCCGACGGCTTCCGGTTCTTCGCCACGGGCGCGCACCGCAACCTGTTGCCGGTGGCCGAACGCATGACCCGGATCAAACCGGGAGCCGAAATCGCTCCTGGGCTTCAGACAGTGCCCTCACCCGGGCACACGCTTGATCATATGTCGGTGCTGGCGCACTCGCTCAATGAAACGCTGCTGATCGTCGGCGATGCGATCACGCATCCCTATATCTCGCTGGAGCACCCCGAGTGGCAGCCTCAGATGGACATGGACAAGCCTTTGGCGGTCAAAACCCGCAAGCGCCTCATCGACATGGCGACAACCGACAAGCTGCTGGTCGCGGCCTATCACATTCCGTTTCCAGGCGTCGGACACATTGTCCCGCACGGCAGCTCGCACCGATGGGTGCCGCTCACCTGGCGTTGGGAACTATAGCTGCACTAAGGCTTGATGTAGGTATAGCCTTGCTGCTGAAGGTAGGAGAGTTCAGCAACGCCGCTCGGCACGATGTCTTCCTCGTAGACGTCGAACAGATCGTTCTCATAACTGATCTTCCTGCCCTTTAGCGTGTTGTTGCACACATGAAACCCCACATTCTGGGACTTCAGGCTCACCACGGCGCCTTTAACTTTGGTGTTTTCCTTGGCGCTCATCAGCAGGCCAAGACCGTTGCCATGGAGCACCACCTTGATTTCCATGTTGTCCGCACCAACGGCATTGATATGGTTTTGAATGTTCCGCATCGCTCCGCGATACTTTTTGTCATCATCGCCGCCATTGTAATTAATGTGATAAACCACCTTTTGCTTGCCATAGCGTTCGCCGGCCGCAAGGTCTGATGCCTGTGCAACCAACAACCCGAGAGCTGCAATTACGCCCAGGGCAAATGTTGTAAGACTTTTCATCGTTTCCTCCCGTCGATAGTCTTTCTTTGGGATCCACTTCTCCCAGACCGAATTGTTCCATCCGGTGTGAATCAACACAAGTTGATATTCAGATAGGTGAATTTGTTCCACGGCGCTCCTCATTTCCGACGCCGGCAGGAATTATCAAGCCGGATCAACTCATTGCGAGCCGTTTGCATAAAATCAACCGACGGTGATAGACTGCATCAGTTAGGCACGCACGCAAATGTGAGATGATTCGCACGCATTGCGGGGCGGAGGGAACCCGTGAAACCTGAACCGACCCAAGAAGAGATGATGGATGGGGCGCAAGAAGCTGCCCAGTTCCTGATGGCGCTGTCCAACGACAGCCGGATGCTGATTCTGTGTCGGCTTGCGGAGAATGGCGAGATGTCTGTCAGCCAACTGGAAGCAGATTTGCAGTTTCGCCAGTCGAAGCTCTCTCAGCATCTCACGCTGCTGAGGGCCGAGCGCCTGGTGGCCACCAGACGCGAAGGCAAATCCATCTACTACCGGCTGATCAGCGCCGAGGTTGAGAAAACCCTTGAGTTGATGCACGAGATGTTCTGCTCAGAAGAGGCGATCGCCCGGCGGCGCGAAGAGCGGTCGCGCTACAGAGGTGCAGCCTGAGGGCTACCAGAGGTCGGGCTTTTTGCCCTCTTCTTCAAGCTTCTTGAATTTGTCCTGCAAGTAGCGCTGGAACTGCTGCTCCTTGTAGGCTTCGTCTTTGACAAACTCGAACATCGAAACGAAGTGGAAAGGCTTGAAGTAACCAGGCATTCGCATCACTTCGGTCTTCGCCGCAGAAGCTTCCGGCTTGGTGCCGAAGAAATTGATTGTGGGCGTGAACAGCACGCGCCATTTCTTGGCCAGGTCCCGCTCCTCAAGCTCTTCACCGTCAAAGTCGGTGACCTTCTTTGCCCCCCACATGTTGAGCTGCAGCACGGTGAAATTGTCTTTCACATAATCGCGGATCTTGGGCTTGGCCAGATTCACCCGATGCATTTCGCGGCAGTAGGGGCAACCCTTTTGCTCCCACAAGATCGCCAGCCGCTTGCCTTCGCCGGCGGCTTCTTCCAGATCTTCCGACAACACCAGGAACGATGTGTGGTTGAACCAGGGTTGGGTGTAGATGCCATCATCGTCAATTGTCGGCTCGTCGGCGGCCCATGCGAGCGGGGCACCAGCCACGGACATGGCGGCCGGCACACTGAGTGTCTTTACGAAGGTTCTGCGGTCAATCATGGGCACGATCCTCGTTTGATTGCGTGGCATCACAATACACATTAGATTAAACGAATATGTCATGCCAGTACAGGGTGAGCGATCTGCAATGTGTCACATGCATGTGAGAATTTTTAGTGCTTTCTTTTCAGTTGTCCTTATGCTGAGCTCCAGCACCTTGGCGCGGGCCGGCGATCTGGCAGCGTTTCACGACGCCATCGACAGGGTCAATCAGCCCTACAAGTCAGCCCTGTTCTATCTGAGAACCGGCAACGCCGGCGTGGCCGGCCTTGAATTGTTCTCGGCCGGCGCGGCTTGGAAAACTGTGGTCGACCAATATGCCAAGTCGCCGCCCGAGGCCCTTGCCGGTGATGCTGAATGGGTGAAGACCGTGGAGGATGTCTCCGCCGCGTTTCAGACCGGCGCCAAGCTTGCCGAGGATGGACAAAGCAAAGCGGCGAGAGAAGCTCTATTGCCCATCCGCGCGCACCTCCACCAGATGCGCCAACGCAATGGCCTCCGGGTCATGGCCGACTGCGTCTTTGATCTCAACGGCTATATGGATGTGCTCTTCCATTGGCGCCGAAACCGGGCGGACTTTTCCGACCCGGCCGTGCAGGACAAAGCGAAGGCGGCTTCACACAAATATATCAACCAGCTCAAGCTCTGCCGTTCTGAAGCGCCTGGGAGGATGCAGGAAGATACCGATTTTCAGTCCGTGATGGACGGGGCCGCCAGGTCGGCGGATTCGTTGCTGCGCCCGATTGAGCAGAAGAACCCGGATGCCTTCATCAATGTGCTGCGCGAGCTCAAAAGTTTCGATGTCATAATCTTCGTACGCTGGGGTTAGCCGATCCGGCCGAGCGATGGGAACATCTCCAAGAGCCAGTAGCCGATCACGTTCATCGAACCGGTGAGGAACAGGATGCCGGTGATGACGAGCAGCACGCCGATGCCCTTTTCCACCAGGCCCAGGTGCTTTTTGAAGCGCTGCATGAACTTCAAGAAAGGTTTGCCGGCCAAGGCAGCGATGAGGAACGGAATGCCTAGCCCGGCGGCATAAACACCCAGGAGCGATGTGCCCTTCCAAACCGAACCCTCTTGTGCGGCATAGAACAAAACTGCCGCCAGGACCGGTCCGACACACGGAGTCCAGCCGAACGCAAATGCCAATCCCACCACATAAGCACCAATCAAGCCGATCGGCTTGGCGGGCCCCTCGAAGCGGGCTTCCTTGTAGAACAGCCCGATCCTCAAAAGCCCCAGGAAGTGCAGTCCCAGCAAAATGATGACCCCGCCGGCGATCTGGCTGAGCAGGCCGATATGGTCTCCCACCAGCTGGCCGAGGTAGGATGCGGTCGCCCCTAGCAGAACGAAGACCGTGGAGAAGCCGAGCACAAAGGCGATCGCGGAGGTGAAGATGCGGCGGCCGATTGCCGGGTCCAGTTCATCATCGCCGGTCAACTGCTCCAGGCTGGTGCCCGCGATGAAGCAGATGTAGGGCGGCACCAGCGGCAACACGCACGGTGAGAGGAAACTCAAGACCCCTGCCGTTAGGGCTGCAAAGTAGGAGACTTCCATGGCCTTCTTTCTTCTAGGCGCCCACCACCTTTATGGACTGGTTGGGCGCCAGGTCGATGACCCCTTTGCGTTTGATGTACTTGCCCACCACATCCCATATGGGCGGGCCTTGCGTGCCCTCATTGACCGATGCCCACCCGGCCACTTTGTAGCTGCGTGCAGGATCAATTGACTTGCCGGTCTTCAGCAAGGTCATGTCTGATATCCGGTTGCCGATGGCCTGGTTGATGTCGATGGTGTAGCCCAGTCCGCCCACGCGCACCATGTCGCCGCCCTGCTGATAGTAGGGGTCGGTGTTGAACAGGTTGTCGGCCACATCCTCCAGAACCAGCTTCAAATTCTCACCGGTCATGTCGATGCGGTAGCAATTGGGATAGGTGATCGCCGTCATGTTGTAGACGTCTTCCCAGGTGATGGGCTGGCCCGGCAGAACCGATGCGCCCCAGCGGGTGCCGGGCGAGAACGACAGGTCCGCATCGCGCTCCTCCAGCATCGCCTGACAGATCAGGTCGTCAAAGGTGCCGTTGAAGTTGCCGCGGCGGTAAAGCAGGGTTTCGGTGCGCCCGAGCTCGGTGGCAAGGTGTGCCTCATAGGGCGAACGGATCTCATTGATCAGCGCTTCAAGTTCAGGGTCCGGCGTGATGGCGTCAGCCAGCACGGGGATCAGACGGTACTCATAGCCGGACATGCGCCCGTTGGTCACCTCCACGTCCAGCCGGGACAGGAACTTGCCGTGCGATCCTGACGCGATCAGCAATGTCTCTCCCACCTTTACCGGTTCGGGGATGGCGTCATGGGTGTGGGCGGTCAGAACCACATCGATGCCGCTCACGCGCGAGACCAGTTTGCGGTCCACGTCAAAGCCGTTATGGGAGAGCAGAACCACAAGTTCCGCGCCTTCGCCGCGCGCGTTTTCGACTCGCTTCTGCAGCAGCTCCTCACGGATCCCGAACGACCAGGAGGGTATCATCCAGCGCGGGTTTGCAATTGGCGTATAGGGAAACGCCTGACCGATCACCGCCACCTTCACACCGCCGCGCTCAAAGAAACTGGTGTGTTCGAACACCTCCTCTTCCCATTCATTGTCGAACACATTGCTGGCCAGGAACGGGCATTGCAGTTCTTCAGCCGCCTGGCGGACCCGCTCGGCCCCCAATGTGAACTCCCAATGACCGGTCATCGCCTCGCAACCCATGGCATTCAGCACACGGATCATATCGCCGCCGCCGGTCTGCAACGTGGTGAACGACCCATGCAGCGTATCGCCCCCGTCCAGGAACAACACCTTGCCGTCGCGTTCTGCGCGGATGGCTTTGATCAGCGTGTTCATCCGGTCCAGCCCGCCGACGCGGCCATAGTTCTTGGCCATCGCAACGAAATCGTGCGAGGTCAGCGCATAGGCGTCGAGGGTGCCGGGCTTCAGGCCGAAACGTTCAAGAAAGGCTTCCTCGGTCAGGTGCGGCGGAAGCCCTTTGACCTCGCCCACACCGAGATTGATGGACGGTTCGCGGAAGTAGACCGGCTTGAGTTGCGCATGGCAGTCGGTGTTGTGGAGCAAGGTGACCTGGCCCTTGGACTGAAACTTCAGCAGATCATCCTGGGTGACGTTCTGGGCGGCAGCGGCGCGGCCCAGGTCTGCGCCAAACCCCGTCACCAGGGCGGTCGCCGCGGAGACGGTCAAAAAATCTCGCCGGGAAATCATCGCGTGCTGCTCCAATCAGAAGATCCAAGGGCGCCAGCTGCGCGCCTTAGAAAAAAAGGGACGCCGGCCGGCGTCCCTGGTTCGTCGTAACGCCTCTAAGCTCGCGCTCAGTTACGCACCGCCGGTGTTTCCACAGGCAGACCTTGCCCGCGCCACATGACGTAGAGCTCCAGCGCCAGATATTCATCAGACCCGGCCTTGAAAGGATTGGCCCGCACTTGCTTGTTGCAGCCGCGGAAGCGGCGGTGCAGCGAGCCTGGCTTCTGCCATTTCAGCCGGTAGGTCGGGAAGCCGTTGCCATGGCCCTGCGACAGGGTGTTGGCGCGGATCATGTTGCCTGCATTGTCCACATGACAATGCTTGCAGGCCATGTCCAACTGGCCGCGGCGCTGGTTGTAGAATTCCTCACCCTTCTTGAACCAAGATGCAGCATCGCCATCGATCTTGACGTTCATGGGCTGGCCAAGGGATTGGCGCTTCACGTACGACACCATGCCGAGCATGTCGCGGGAATCGTATTTCCACGGCTTGGCCTTCATGTTGTCGGTGCGGCAGCGGTTGATCCGGTTCTCCACGTTCTCCAGCTTGCCAACGTCCTTGGCGAACACCGGGTAGGTGGAGCCCACGTTCTTCATGGTGTCGGCGGCATCCCCATGGCAGCTCTTGCAGGATTTGCCCGCCTCGCCGTCCACGGTTTCCCAGGTCTCTTCGCCATGCTCGACCCAGAGCATGCCCGGATTTTCGAAATCATCATCCTGGATGGCCCGCGTTTCCGCCTTGGCAAACGTGTAGCCACTGCGTTTGTCACCCACCTGATAACTGCCCCAGTCTTCCGCTGCGAACGTCATGACGGACGGCACCGCCAGTGCAACCGCTCCAACCCCCGCGAGCACGAGTGCATTGCGCTTCATTTGTATGTTCCCTTCCCTCTATTCATTCAAACGGGTTTTCGACCCGGTCAGCTGACCGTGATTTTCGCCTTCTTGGAGAAGGTCTTGCCGGCATCATCGGTCCAGGTAAACTCAAACTCCCCGCTCTCAACCACCTTATAGCTGAACGCCATGTAGGGATTGGCCGAGACGGCGGGGTGCCAGTCTGCCGAGAACACCACCTTGCCGTTGAAGGTGCAGACAAACTTGTTGATGATCATGCGCGGGATCTTCTCTCCCGTCTTCTTGTCCTTGCGCTGACCGGTTTCCATCTTGTGGGAGATCAGCGACTTGATCGTGATGATCTCTCCGGCCTTGGCCTTTTTGGGGACGCGCACGCGCGGTTTTGAAGCCATAGTGTTTCTCCTCAATCTCAGCCGTTAGCCGCCGCAGCCGCCAATGGTTACTTTCACTAATTTCTTAGCCATGTAGAGCGAACCGTCCGACATCTCCGCTACAGCAACGACGTTCTGGGTTCCGGCCATCCGAATCCGAAGGGCCGCCTTGGCCACGCCGCTTGCCGGCGTGAAGTGTATGCTCGCCACATCGGCGGCCGGGTTCTTCTCGGCAAACAAGTGGACCGATTTCACATAGTCAGCATCGGTCATGGGGCTGTCCACGGAGACACCCACCGGAACCGTGTTGCCGTTCTCGGCAATCTCCGGCAGGTCTAGGGTAATCTTACCTTCCTTCATGGCGCCGTCGCCCACGGCCTTCTTGATGGCTTCGGCGAGCAACTTCGCATCGGCCTGAGCCGCGGTTGCAAATGTGCCGGCCAACAGCGCCGTCACGACGCCGCCACCGATCAGTTCCAGTGCGTTTCTGCGACTGATTTCAGATTTCATCATTCTTTGAGGTTCCTCAGTTTCCAACTTTCAGGATGGGGGCAAGAGCCTGCCCTACTCCTTCATGGTCATCACATACGCCAGCACATCTTCCACTTCCTGGGCATTGAGCACGGGCTTGTCCTTAAATTTCTTGAGCACCCGGTGAAATCCATCGGTTCGGTGAAACGCCGGCATGATGGTGTCCTTGTTCAAGGCTTTGGCATTGACAATGCGCAAGCGCAATTCACCTTCAGACCAGCGGCTGGCGGTGCCGTCAAGCGGTGGCCCTACCTGGCCATGAAACGGCTGGTCCTTGAGACTGGACACCACATGGCATGCCAGGCAGTTGCCTTTTTTGCGGTTCAAGAAAACCTTCATGCCCGTTGCGGGATCACCGGCTTTGCCCGTGAGCGAAGCTTTGATCGCTTCGTCTTCAACCTTGTATTCAGCTGCTCCAGAAACTGTCGCGTTGGCGGCGAACGCCGCGAGCCCTGCGAGGGCGAAAGCGCCCAGGGCAATGCGTCTCTTCTTCATAATCGTCCTTCCCACGTTTCCCAACCTATTTGCTCCGCGGTGCCCTTCGACAGTTTGCCTGCCTTTTTGAAAGTGGTCACCAGAGCATATCGCCCGATTGCGGGCGCCATCTTATTCGTTATCCCGAATATATCAAGAGCCCCTCCCTATCACCCGGCATCTTACAACCAAGGTCAAACTTTAAGCCGCACGCTTGATCTGAAAACGGTACACGCCGCCCTCTTCATTCCATTCCACAAGCTCATTTCCGGTCTGCCGGCAAAACGCTTCAAAGTCTGCAACGGCGCCAGGGTCGGTGGCATGGATTTCCAGAACTTCGCCAGTCGGAACGTCGTTCAGCGCCTTCTTGGCCTTCAGAATCGGTATGGGACAGTTCATGCCTTTGGTATCTAGAAAATGATCGGCCATCGTTCAGGCACACCTCTCAATGAATCAGGACATTTCCGTATATTAGAATAATTGAATATTGACGGGAACCGAATTCTTTGTCAATCCGGTTTGCCATGAGCGATGTTCCCTCCACCTCTCAACCGGCTTCCGACAGCGCGCCTGCGCCCATAATGATCAGTGCGGAGGTTTACCGGCAGACCGGATATGGCAGCAACCATCCGCTGGCCATTCCGCGGGTTGGCGCGGTGCTCGACCTCTGCGATGCGCTGGGCTGGTTCGCGGGGGCGCCCTACACCGACAGCTATGTGGCGAGCATCGCAGACATCACCGGTTTCCACAGCCCCGACTATGTGGCCGCCCTCATCGCCGCGGAAGATGCCGGCAAGGTGAGCGCCGAGCATCGGCAGCGCTACAATATCGGCACCATGGAGAACCCGCTTTTTCCAGGACTGTTTGAGCGCGCGGCAACCTGCGTCGGCGGCTCGATCCAGGCCGGCCGGCTGGCGATGGAGGGTCGCAAGGTATACCACCCCTCAGGAGGCACCCACCACGGCATGGCCAGGCAGGCCCGTGGCTTTTGCTATTTCAACGATGTCGTGTTCGCCATCCTTGCACTGCTCGACCATGGTGCTGAGCGCGTGCTCTACGTGGATCTCGACGCCCACCACGGCGACGGCGTTCAGGCCGCATTCGAGCACGATGCTCAGGTGATGACCGTGTCGGTTCACGAACAGGACCGCTGGCCGCACACCGGTGCGCTGGAAGACCGTGGAGGCGGATGTGCCCGTAACCTCCCGGTGCCGCCAGGGTTCTGCGATGATGAGCTGGCCTACATCATGAGCGAAGCCGTCAGGCCTTTGGCCGAACGGTTCGAGCCGGATGCCGTGGTTGTCTGTTGCGGAGCGGACGGATTGACAGGGGATCCGCTCTCGACGATGAGCTTGAGCAATCAGGCCTTGTGGGCCGCCGTGATGAGTGCTGTCGCGCACGCCCGCCCGTCCGTGGTCGTTGGCGGCGGTGGGTATAATCCGTGGACCGTCGCGCGCTGCTGGACCGGACTGTGGGGCACCCTGGCCGGATTTGATCTTCCGGCCACGCTGCCGGCGTCGGCTCAGCGCATTCTGGAAAATCTGGAAAGCGATCTCATCGACGAAGAAGACGTAGAGGCCGCCTGGCTGACCAGCCTGGTGGACGCCCCCTCGAACGGGCCGGTTCGAGAGGAGGTGAAGCAGGCGGTGAACGCCGTGGTGGCCAAACAGTGATGCACAAGACCGTTGCGCAGGCTGCATGATCCTGTAGTCTACATATTAGAAAAAACGAATACGAATGAGACCCATGAGCTGGCTGGACCGAATTGAGCAGATTGAAGAGTTGGAAGATGCCGAGCTTGATGCGGCATTGGTGCAGCGCTTCGAGCAGAATGCCGATGTTCTTCAAGACCGTCCCATCCGGTTTTCCACACCCACCTTCAAGGAATATTCAAGCTCGGAGCTCAGCGGCTGCGGCAAGAACAGCTTTCCGGCATTTTCCATCACGGCCGGAGCCTGCGCGCTCATGTGCGATCATTGCCAGGCCAAGATCCTGGAGCCGATGATCCCGGCGACCAACCCTGAGATGCTGGACCAAAAGGTGCGCGACCTGATCATGTTGCAGAACCTGCAAGGCTTCCTGCTGTCGGGCGGGTCCAACCGGCACAACGAGATCAAGTATGAACGCTTCTATCCGGTGATCGAGGGCTTGAAACGCGACTTCCCGGATCTGAAGATTGCCATCCACACCGCCTTGACCGACGAGACCCGAGCCAGATCAATGGAATCAGCAGGTGTCGACACGGCGATGATGGATGTGATCGGCGCCCAGGAGACCATCGAGCAGGTCTATCATCTGGACCGGCCGGTGGAGGATTTCGAAGCGACCCTGGAAGCGCTCTGCGCCACCTCCATGGAGATCGTGCCGCACATCGTGGTGGGCCTGCACTACGGCAAGATCTTAGGGGAAGCCAATGCCCTCGACATGGTTTCGCGCCATGGAATCCATTCCCTGGTGCTGGTGGTCATCATGCCGTTTTATGCCAAGCCGGGCACCTTCGTGACACCTGAGACGCGCGACGTGGGAGAGATCTTCTTTGAAGCGCGCGCCCGCGTTCCAGACCGGCAGGTGCTGCTCGGGTGCGCCCGCCCGCCCGGCATGCACAAGCGCGTCACGGATGCCTATGCGGTGATGGCCGGGCTCGACGGCATCGCCTTTCCCGCCGACGGCACGGTGGCCGTCGCCAAGGCCGTGGGCCGTGAGCATCATCAAGAGCATGCCTGTTGCTCCATCAAGATCGGCGGCGGCAATGCAAGCATGCGTTCGCTGAAGACCTGCGCTGCATGACATCACCGGTTGCCATAGATGTTCTGGTCGTCGGGCTTGGCCCGGCCGGAGCTTGTGCTGCAGCCGAAGCTGCGGGCGCGGGGCTTGCCGTGCTCGCCGTTGAGCGCAAGGTGAGCGCCGGAAAACCCGTGCAGTGCGCTGAGTTCGTCCCCTCACCCATGGGCATCGAGGTGGACAATCTGGCTGCCAACAGCCTGCAGCCGATCACCTCCATGGTCACCTTTGTTGAGCAAGGCCCAGGCGAGACGGTGGAACAATTCCCAGGCCTGATGATCGACCGCGAGCGCTTCGATGCGCAATTGGCCGAGGCTGCGGCGCAGGCAGGCGCAGACTGCGTGTTCGGCACCAATGTACAAGGCTTCAGCAGGGATGGCAGCGCCCAGTTGAGCGACGGGCGGGTCGTTGCACCGACAATCATCATCGGCGCCGATGGCCCCCGTTCCCAGGTTGGAGAAGCCATCGGCCAAGTCAACACGGAGATCGCCGAGACCCGGCAGATCACCGTGCCGCTGCTCGAGCAGTTGGCGTCGACCGACATCTTCCTGTCTGCGGCCTTTCCGGGCGGCTATGGCTGGCTCTTTCCGAAGGGCAACCAGGCCAACCTGGGCCTCGGGCTCAAACCGGAGATCAAGCACAAGCTGAAGCCGCTCTTGGCTGACCTGCATCAGCACCTGATGGACGAAGGCCGCGTGGGCGGACCCATCAGCGCACATACCGGCGGCGCAATCCCTGTTGGCGGCATGCTGAAACCTTACGGACGGTGCGGTGACGTGCCGGTCTTTCTGGCCGGAGATGCGGCCGGGCTGACGAACCCGGTCACCGGCGCCGGCATCAACGCGGCCGTGCTCTCCGGCCGCCGGGCGGGCCAATGTGCGGCCAGCCTCATTGGCGGCGATGCCGAAGCGCAGCAAGACTATGCAGAGGAACTGGAAGACTTGCTCAAACCTTCGTTGGACCGGGCGCTGAGACGCCGGCAGGCCCTGCTTGCCCAGTATGATGGCGGCGGTCCGAGCGCGAGTGATCTGAGGGCAAGTTGGATTGCCTATTCTGAATATTGGGCGGCTTGAACCATGGGAGGCCTGACACGATGAGCTGTTTGAAGCCGGAAGGCGCGACACCGGGCGGCCTCAACAAGGCGGGCCTCGACTTCAATCCGGCCGACATGATGGAGCCGCGCAAGCCCGGCGCCATCGCGCCTGACCTGAAGAATGGCGGCCGGGTGAAGCATAACGATGTGGCGCCCGAAGGGGTTTATCTGCCGGACTACAATATTCTGACCCCCCATATGCGCTCGCCGGAATATGTGCAGATGTCGACGGCCGCGGCCATCACCCTTGGCATCACCAATGGCAAGATGCACCGGTGTTCCTGCACAAGATGCCTCAATCTGCTGCTCACCTATCCGGAGGGCTGCCGGGCCAACTGCGCCTATTGCGGCCTGGCCCGCCACCGGGAGGCCGAACGCGATTATGCCGACCGCAACTTCATCCGCGTGGACTGGCCGGCCGTGCCCATGGAAGAGGTGGCCTCGATCGTCGCCCGCGACGGGGAGGCAAGCCCGTTCCACCGCATGTGCATCTCCATGATCACCCATCCCCGTTCGGATGAAGACACGTTCACCGTGTTGAAGACCTGGACCGACAAGGTGGACCCTGACGCCATTCCCATCTCGATCCTCTCCAATCCCACAACCATGACGCGGGACGATGTGAAGCGCCTCCACACCATGGGCTCGGACATCTTCACCGTGGCCATCGATGCGGCAACACCGGAGATCTTCGACCGCACCCGGGGCAAAGGCGTGCAGTCGCCGCACAATTGGAAGAAGTATTGGGAGATCATGCTGGATGCCAAGGACATCTTCGGGCCGAACAAGTTCGGCGCCCACATCATCATCGGCATGGGCGAGACGGAATTTGAAGCTTTGACACTTGTCCAACAGTTGGTGGATCTGGGCGGACACAGCCATATGTTCTGCTTCTTCCCGGAAAAAGGCTCGCTGATGGACCATCTGCCGGCCACCCCGCGCGACCAATGGCGCCGGGTGCAGCTGGCCCGCTATCTGATCGACTATTGCGACAAGCGGGTGGAGGACATGACCTTTGACGAACATGGCCGGGTCAGCGATTTCGGCATTCCCCAAGCAGAGCTGGACATGACCATCGACAGTGGCATTGCCTTCCGCACCTCCGGCTGCCCAGGCAAGTTCGCCGACGACATCTCAGCGTGCGACCGGCCATATGGGGATTCGCCGCCCAGCAACATCGCCAGCTATCCGTTCCAACCTGAAGATGTGGACATTCGCAAGATCCGCAGCCAGCTCGGGATGCTGCGCGATGGAGAGACCTACGAAGACGGCGAGGACATCGAAACCATCCATGGCTAAAACGTTCCGCATCATCGACACGGGCATCAGGGATGGCCGCGAGCAGATTGCCTTTGACCAGGCCCTGGTGGACCTGCACCAGGCCGGCGAGGTTCCGGACACCTTGCGCTTCTTGCGCTTTCCGCCGACCGCGCTGATCGGGCGCCACCAGGCCCTGAGCCAGGAGCTTAAGCTCGACTATTGCGCCAAGAACAATATCCGCACTGTGCGGCGCATCACGGGCGGCGGACCGCTCTATTTCGACGAGGGCCAGCTCGGCTGGGAACTGGTGTTTCACCGGGCCAGCCTTGGCACGGCAGATCTCAGGGAACTCTCGCTTAAGATCTGCGAGGCTGTCGCCGTGGGGCTCAGCAAGCTCGGCGTCGACGCTAACTTCCGCCCGCCCACCGACATTGAGGTGGAGGGCCGCAAGATCTCCGGCACGGGCGGGTTCTTTGACGGCGACACGGCGATGTATCAGGGCACGGTGCTGATCGATATGGATCCGGCTGACATGATCGCCACACTCAATGTGCCCAGCCCGGAAATTGCCAAGAGCCTGATCGATTCAGCCGCCCAGCGCGTGGTAACCTTCAAGGAGCTGCTGCGCAGCGTTCCGGATATGGAGGAGGTGAAGGCCAAGCTGGTGGAGGGCTTTGCGGAACATCTGGGCATCGACGCTGCGCGGGGCGAGATCACGGCGCGCGAAGAAGAGCTCACCAAGCAATATTTCGACGAAGAGATCGGCACCGATGCCTTTGTCGCCGAAATCGACAACCCGGCCGCAGAGGCCGGCGTTCTGTCGGCACGCCATGCCGGCAAGGGCGGCTCGGTCACCGCCTATGTGCGCCTGGAAGGGCCAGGACAGGACCGCTTTCGCGAAGTGCTGATCACAGGTGACTTCTTCGTCGCCCCGCCGCGCACCATCTTCGACCTGGAGGCGGCCCTGCGCGGCACCTTCACCAAGGATCTCCAAGAGACCGTCGCCGGCTTCTTCAAATCCGCAGACGTCGGCCTCATGACCGTCGCCCCCGATGACTTTGCGGCCGCGCTTGAACAAGCCGTCGCGGCAAAATGAAAGCGCTGACGGTCCTCCAGCACACCTCTGCAGACTATCTGGGCCTGATGGAGGACCATCTGGAGGGGCGCCGCATCCGCTTTTCCTACGTGCGGCCCTTCACCGAAGGCGCCTCGGTGCCCGCCTATGGCGAGGTGGCGGACGGCCTTGTGTTGCTGGGCGGCGGCCCCTGGGGCGCGGCGGGAACCCGCGATGTGCCCACGCTGGCTGAGGAAATCGCCCTCACCCGCGCCGCCCTCATGCACGGCATACCGATCATCGCCATCGGCCTGGGGGCGCAGATCCTCAGCCTTGCCGCCGATGGCCGGGTTGAAGCGGCTGATCTGCGCTTCACCGTGGACACCGCCCGAACGGTGGACCCCAACGGACTGAACGGCTTTTTGCCGGAGACCTTCCCGCACGTCTGCTACATGCGAGACCGCCCTGTGCCGCCGGACTATGCCGCCATTCTGGCCGTCGACGCACAAGGGCTGCCTGCCATCTTTCAGATCGGCGACAACGCCGTGGGATTTACCGGGCATCCCGGCTTCAAGCTGGCCATGGCGGAAGACCTGATCATGGAGTTTGAAGAAGCGCCCGCCGAACCGGCGGCCCAGCTGGAAGCCCTGCGCGAGGCAAAAACGCAAATTGAGGATGCTCTTGTGCCCATTATGACCGGCTTGGTGGGCATAACAGGGCTGATGAAGGCGGAGAACAGTTGATCACTTTAGAATATTCTAATATAAGAGTACGGCAACGGCTCTGGGAGGACCACTGCAATGTCTGATAAGCTCGTAATCGTGATGGCCAACACCGATCCGCGCAACGGCGAAGAGTTGGGCGCGCCGATCTTTCAGGCCACCGTGGCCGCGGCCATGGACTATGAGGTGGACGTGATCTGCACCGCCACCTCGGGCCGCCTCATGAAGAAGGGCGTTGCGGAAAACCTGGTGGTCAAAGAGGGCTCGCCCAAATCCGTCTACGATTTCATCAAGGATGCCCATGAAGCGGGCGTCAAATTCTATTGCTGCTCGCCCAATCTCGACCTGTTCGACATGGAGAAGGAAGACCTGATCCCCGAATGCGAGGGGATTGTCGGCGGCGCCCACCTGATCGAGCAGGTGATGGAAGAAGATTGCAAGGTGATGACGTACTGACGCGCGTAGAGGAGCAATTCGCCCATGGCACACGCGGCAACATCGAGAGTTCAGGAGCACATCGGCGACCCGCTCTCCCCAGAACCTGTCATCGACCGCGGCCAGCTGGAAGAGATCTTCCAGGATATCCAATCCGACCTGCGCTACGACCATGAGCTGAACGGCTGCCTCAACTGCGGCATCTGCACGGCCACCTGCCCTGCTGCGCATTACTACGATTTCAGCCCGCGCGAGATTGTCCAGCTTCTGTGGACGGAAAATCTTGAGGGCATCTACGATGCCATGCAGGAAAAGATCTGGGCCTGCGCCCAATGCTACACCTGCGCGGCGCGCTGCCCGTTCGGCAACTCGCCCGGCGGCCTGATCATGCTGATGCGCGAGACCGCCATCAAGCACGGCATGGAATCGGCCAAGAATGTGCTGCGCCCCTTCAGCCGGGTGATGCTGAAGCTCATTTCCACTGGCAACCAGCTCTCGCCCGACATGATCAACCCGGATCATTTTGCCGACTGGGGGCCCAACCTCTCCAAGGTTGAGGCGCCGCTGAAGATTTTGCGCAAAGCCATTCCCATGCCCACGCTCAACACCACGGCGACGGCCTGGGAAGTGAACCTCAAAACCTCCATCGAGCTTTACACCATCTGGGAAATGACCGGTGTGCTCGACCAATTGGAAACCATCGATGAAAACCTGTTCGACGTGATCACCGACATCATGGATGAGAAGCGTGACGACTGGGAAGACTTCCTGGACGAACAGGATGATGAAGACGACGACGAATAGGACCGCTCTTAAGGAGACCCTGAACAATGACGAAGGACAACGGCGAACGCTTTACCGGCCACGGTTCTGAGTGGCGCGATTCCAAACTCAGCCGCGAAGAGGCCATGGTCGCCACCTCCTGGGTGGAGCAGAAGATCGACAAGCGCTCCATGCTCACCAACAAGGACCGGGTTGAGGATGTGCGCGATATCATGTGGCAGCTGGAAAAGGACGGCGAGATCGTCGTCCACCGGGTCACCGAGGAGCACAAGCCCAAGACGGTGAAGACCCTCTACGGCTGGAACAAGCAGATCCCCACCACGCGCCTGTGGCACCACAAATCCTGCGGCCAGTGCGGCAACATTCCAGGCTATCCGGCCTCTCTTCTGTGGCTCATGAACGAGCTCGACATCGCCTATCTGGACGAGACCGACCAGACCTCATGCACCGCCTGGAACTATCACGGCTCGGGCATCGGCAACCTGGAAAGCCTGGCGGCGGTGTTCCTGCGCAATTTCCACCAGGCCTATGTGGCCGCCAAGGCCGAAGGCCTGCCGGAGGGCTATTACTATCCGCTGGTGCACTGTGGCACCTCGTTCGGCAACTACAAGGAAGTGCGGGGCTATCTGCTCCACTCGGCCGAATTGCGCGAGCGCGTCAAAAAGATCCTCGGCAAGCTGGGCCGGCTGGTGGACGGCAAGCTTTTGATCCCTGAGGAGGTCGTGCACTATTCAGAATGGGTGCATGTGATGCGCTCTGAGATCGCCAGCCGCCAGACCATCGATTGCTCGAACATCCGCGCCACCATCCACCCGGCCTGTCACGTCTACAAGATGGTGCCGGAAGATGCGATCTATGACGACAATATCCTGGAAGGCAACCGGGTGGCGGTCTCCACCGGGATCATCGAGGCGCTCGGGTGCCAGGTGATCGACTATTCCACCTGGTACGATTGCTGCGGCTTCGGCTTCCGCCACATCATTTCAGAACGCGAATTCACCCGTTCCTTCGCCATAGACCGCAAGGTGCGCGTGGCGGTGGAAGAGGCCAAGGCCGATATGATGATCGGTCACGACACCGGCTGCATCACCACGCTGGACAAGAACCAGTGGATCGGCAAGGCCGCCGGCAAGGGCTTTGATCTGCCCATTCTGGCCGACTGCCAGTTCGCGGCCCTGGCCTGCGGGGCGCACCCCTACAAGATCGTTCAGTCCCACTGGCATGCCTCCTCGACCGAAACCCTGATGGAGAAACTCAGCATCGACTGGAAAGCGGCCAAGGCCGAGTTCGAGGACTATCTGAAGGCCATCGAAACGGGCAAGCAGGAAAATCTTTACGACCCCCGCCGGATGATCACATCCGGCCCCGGCTTCAAAGGAGCACCGAAGTCAGCATGAGTGATCCTGTTCTCATCGTCGGCGGCGGACCAGCCGGCCTCGCCGCCGCGCACTCTCTGGCCACAGTGGGCCAGAAGAGCATTCTGGTTGAAAAGGAAGACCGCCTCGGCGGCGCGCCCATCCTTTCAGGCTATGCCAAGCTCGTGCCGTCCGGCGAATGGGCCAAGGACGCGATTGGCGGCATGGTGGAGCGCGTGGAAAAGAGCGGGCTCACCGACATCAAGACCGGCACCACGGTTTCTGAGTTTTCCGGCAAGCCCGGCGCCTTCACCGCCAAGCTCTCCGACGGCAATTCCGTCAAGGCCTCTGCTGCGCTGCTGACCACCGGGTTCACCCATTTCGACAGCATCAACAAGCCCGAATGGGGCTTCGGCACCCACCAGGATGTGGTGACGACCACGCAAGTTGAGCAGATGATTTCCTCCGGCCAGGGGGTGCGCTGCCCGTCTGATGGGCGCAAGCCCAAGCGGGTGGCCATCCTCCTGTGCGTCGGCTCGCGCGACCGCCAGATCGGGCGCGAATGGTGCTCCAAGATCTGCTGCACCGTCTCGGCCAACATGGCCATGGAGATCCGCGAGGAACTGCCCGATTGCCATGTCTACATCTACTACATGGATATCCGCACCTTCGGGCTCTATGAGACCGGCTACTATTGGCGCAGCCAGGAGGAGTTCAAGGTCAAGTACATCAAGGCCCGCATTGCCGAGGTTACCTCCGACGGCGACAAGCTGATCGTCAAAGGCGAAGACACCCTGGTGAAGCGGCCCATCACCATTCCCTTCGACATGGTGGTGCACGCCATCGGCATGGACCCGAATGTGGACAACATGCTGCTTTCCACCATTTTCGATGTGGAGCTTGAGCCGCACGGCTTCATCGGCAAGCAGAACGCTTACGGTGCTCTGGGCGCAACCTCGCGGCCGGGCGTCTTCGTGGCCGGTTCGGCCACGGGGCCGGAGACCATCGATGATTCCATCGCCCAGGGCCATGCCGCGGCCATGTCGGCCTTCGCCATTGCGCAAGGTCCGCTGAAAGACGCTGCTGAATGAGCATGCTGCTGCATAAGCGCGCCAATGCGCCGGTTGAGCCGGAACGGGTTCGCCTGGAGCTGAGCGGCCCTGCCCTTGCCAGCGCCCTGGCCAACGTGGCCACCGGCGCAGAGGACTTGGGCGGGATTGAGCGCTATGCGGAGGCTTTGGATCTGAAATCCCAGATGTTCAAGGATGTGCTGGGCGGCGGCAAAGTGCGCAACCTTGAGCTTGAGCAGCTCATGGGGCTCTGTGTCTTCATGTCCACGGTGCGCCGGCGCATTGCGCCCTATCTGGATGCCGACGGGTTCAGGCGCCTGAAGGCCGCGCTCTATGATCTGCTGGACGGCGCCACCGACACCACCACGACCGATGCGCGCACGGCCGCGTTCTGTGCGGCGTTCCCTGAAGAAAAGAGCCACCGCTGGGTGCGCGATCTGGCAGCCGAGGTGCTGCACAACACGGATCCGGAACGCTATCCGCTGATGAGCCGCTGGGTTTGGGATGCCAAGGCCAACACCGGCGTGATCCGGGAAATCTGGCATGGCGAAGCGGTTGACCACATGACCATCCCGGTGCCGGATGCCTATGAGACCTTCGTGGTGCTGCGCGAGGAGCTCAGCCAATATCTCACCACCAACGGCATCTTCAGCCATGTGATGCAATATGTGGATCTGCTCTGCGCCCAGATCTACGCAGAGTACATCTGCGCCCAGGGCGGCACCTACCTGCGCACCGACTTTTCCGCGCCCGAAGACCCCATGCAACACACACGGCGCGTTCTCGGCCTGGACGGGGTCAAGCCCGGTTCGGCCCGCACGCGGTTGAGGTCGCTGGATGGCGAGGCCTTTGTGCTCGATGACGTAAAGCTGCTGGATTGAGGACCTGAAACCCTATGCCCATTCATGAAGAGCATCTAATCCGGCCTGAAAACCTGAAGACCCACGACAACCTGGTGATCGACGGCATCGATGTGTCGGGCCATTGGAGCACGTTCATCGAATCCCGCGTGGTCACCGACTACAACGAGGACATTGAAGACGAGATCGCCGCCCTGCCCGGCGGTGAGTTCATTCACCGCTGCTGGCAATGCGGCTCGTGCACCAATTCGTGCACGGTGAACGCGGTGAACCCTGAGTTCAATCCGCGCTACTGGATCTACCTCATCCGCATGGGCATGGAGAGCGAGCTGCTGCGCGACAAGGACATCATCTGGCAGTGCGTCTCCTGCAACAAATGCACCTATGCCTGCCCGCGCGATGTGGCGCCGGAAGGCGTGATGAAGGCCACCGCCCATTGGCTGGAGCTGAAAGGCCATACGCCCAAGTCGCCTTCCACCCATTTCGATGAAGTGTTCTCTGAACAGGTCATCCAGACCGGCAAGATTGAAGAAGGCCGGATCATCCGCTCCTTCTTCGCCCGCACCAAACAGGAGCTGATGCAGGACTGGCTGTTGGAGATGGTGAAACGGCTGGTCTCCAAGCTTCCCGTGACCATGCTGATCAAGATGGGGCTCGCCAATGTCCTGCGCCCGCGCACCAAGGGCTGGGGTGCGGCGCGTGATGCCATCACCGAATATGTTGACGAACAGAACGCCGCCCACCGCAAGGCTTTGAAGCTGGACGACCTGGTGGAGATGGCGAAAAGCGAAGTAAAGCCAGGCCAGGCCCCGGCCGAGTAGGAGAACAAGATGAGCTCAAAAGCCAAAGAGTATAAAAAGGTCGCCTACTATCCCGGCTGCGCCCTGGAGGGCACCGGCCATGCCTACAACCGCTCCACCAAGGAACTGGGCAAGGCGCTTGGCCTTGAGCTGGATGAGGTGAAGAACTGGAACTGCTGCGGTGCCATGGAGGTCAAGAACATCGACCCCAAGGTGCAGACCTATCTGTCGTCGCGGGTCATGTCGATCGCTGCCAACGAGATGGGCCACGACGTTGTGATGGCGCCCTGCAACGGCTGCTACCACAACCTGAAAAAGGCCGAATACGACCTTGAGAACGATGATGCCTCCAAGCAGGTGGTGGACCGCATTTCCAAGAAGGCCGGCCACCAGACCTATGAGGCCGGCCAGGTGGAAACCATCCATGCGCTGGACTGGATCAAGGACGGCATCGGCGAAGACGGCCTCAAAGAGCGGGTGAAGAACTCGCTGAAGGATCTGAAGATCGCCAACTATTACGGCTGCATGTACACCCGGCCGCGCCACATCTTTCCGGAGAAGGACCAGGGCGAAGGCAGCGAATCCACCTCAGAGCCCCATTTCATGGACGATCTGCTGGCCGCTGCCGGGGCGCAGAATGTGGACTTTCCCCTAAAGACGGCGTGTTGCGGCGGGGCCCACACATTGTCGGATTCCGATACGTCCACCCTCCTCGTTTCAAACATCCTCCAGGCCGCCGAAAGCGCCGGCGCTGAGGTGATCGCCACTGAGTGCCCAACCTGCCACAGCGGGTTGGAGATGCATCAGATCAGGGCGGAGAAGAAGTTCGGGCGCAAATCCAATGTGAAGATCGTCTACTTCACCCAGCTGCTCGGCATGGCCCTCGGCCTCAGCGCCAAGAAGGTGGGAGTGCATGAGAACATCTCCGATTCCAGGGATCTCCTGAAGCAGAAGGGCATCGCATGAGGAGCCTGGAGGACATCGGCGCCGCCCTTGAGGTGTCCGGCAGCCCGGCCTCTGCCTACCTTGAGGCCGGCGAGGACACGCTCTGCCATTGGGCCGAGGCGCGCGGATTTACGCCGACCGAGGAAACCCGCGAGGGCTTTCGCCTGCTTGCCCTGCACCGCCAGGGCGCCAAGGGCGAGCCGAGTTTCAATGCCTGCCGGGAAACCTGCCGGGAGCTTGCCTATCATTACAATCTGATTACACTGGAGCCCGGCCATTGCGACACGGAAAAGCGTCTTGAGATGATGCGCCTGGTTGCGATGCACCTGTATTTGTTTGTATCTGGAAAGATGCAGGTTGAGGGCCTCGGCGAGTTTTGCTGTGCCTCGCGCCCTCTGCGCACAGGAACTTGAGAGAACGAACAGGATAAAAACAATGCCGACGGTACGCGGATGCCACCTCCCCGATGAGCTGCTTTATGACGTGGAGAACCACATCTGGTTCCAGGAAGTGGGCGACGGCAATGTGAAGCTGGGCATGACCGCCGTGGCGGCTGCCATGGCCGGGCAGATCGTGGCGTTCACGCCCAAACGCGTGGGCCGCTCTGTTCGGGCCGGCAAATCCTGCGCCACGGTGGAATCGGGCAAATGGGTGGGCCCGGCCAAGTCGGCCGCCGGCGGCGAGGTGGTTGAGGTCAACGAGGCCATGGTGGATGCCCCCGGCACCATCAACGAAGACCCTTATGAGAAAGGCTGGATGGTGATATTGACGCCGGAAGACTGGGACGGCGTGAAGGTCGGGCTGGTTCTGGGCAGCGATGTTTCGGCCAGCTATGAAGCAAAGATGGATGCCGATGGGTTCGACGGCTGCGCCTAGCGCGCTGAAAGAAGAGATGGACATGGAAGCGCTCTACGAGAACGCAGAGCGCGCCAGCCTCTTGCTGCGCACCATGTCGAACCAATGGCGCCTTTTGATCTTGTGCCATCTGGCGCAAGGCGAACTCTCCGTGCATCAGCTGGAACAGGTGATCGGCCTTAGCCAGTCGGCGCTCTCCCAGCATCTGGCCATTCTGCGCCGCGAGCGCCTGGTGCGCACCCGGCGCGAGGCCCAGTCGATCTTCTATTCGCTGGCGAGCCCGGAAGCCGGCGCGGTGATGCAGACCCTCTATGATCTTTACTGCAGCGACGACGCGCTTGGCGCCACCGCCGGCGCACGCTGAGGCCGCCTGAGGGCGAGGGCAGATCTTCATTTCACCTTGTTCATTAGTATATTCTAATATAATATGACAAAACTCTGCCAAGCGGCCAACATTGGGATGGAAGCGGGATGATTGAAGGCTTGAGGGAAACCGTTCTGGAAGCGCCTGATGTCTATGTGGCCTGGGGCGGGCTGATCATCGGCATGGTGTTCGGCTACCTCGTGTTCCGAACCAATTTCTGCACCATGGGCGCCCTGTCGGACCTTGTGTCGTTCGGCGACTACAAGCGGTTCCGCGCCTGGCTTCTGGCCGCGGCCACCGCCCTTATCGGCGCCCAGTTCCTGCAATATCTGGGGGCGGTCGATCTGAAGACCTCCATGTACCTGCAGCCGACGCTCACCTGGATGGGCAATGTTTTGGGCGGCCTCCTGTTCGGCTTCGGCATGGTCTATGCCGGCGGCTGCATCAGCCGCAACCTGGCGCGGCTTGGCGGCGGGGATGTGGGCTCGCTGATTGTGCTCATCGTCGCCGGCCTCTTCGCCTACATCACCATCGGCGGGCTTCTGGGCCCCATCCGCGCAACCCTGGCCGGGCTCGGCCAGGTCGACATGAGCGCGCTTGGGGCTGAGAGCCAGGGGCTGGATGCGCTGGTGAACGCGGTTTCGGGCGGCCAGAGCGGCGGGCTCATCATGGTGATCCTGGTGGCCGGCGCGATCCTCATCTACTGCTTCAAGGATGCACAGTTCCGCACCTCCATGCCCCATGTGCTGGGCGGCATCGGCATTGGCCTGTGCGCCGCGGCGGGCTGGGCCCTGACGGGCCTTGCCTTCGACGAGCTGGCCGACACGCCGGTCGCCCCGATCTCGCTCACCTATGTGCGCCCTGCCGGCGACACGCTGGAGTACCTTACCCGCTTCACCGCCTTCGGCCTGCCGGGCTTCGGGGTGGTCACCGTGTTTGGTGCGATCATCGGCAGCTTCCTGGCCGCCGTCTCCATGAAGCGCTTCCGCCTCAGCGCCTTTGCCGATGTGTCGGACACCCTGCGCAATCTCGGCGGCGCTGCGCTGATGGGCATCGGCGGCGTGATGGCTCTGGGCTGCACCGTGGGCCAGGCGGTCACCGGGGTCTCCACCCTGGCGATCGGTTCGTTCATCACCTTCGTGTGCATCGTCATAGGCGGCATCGGCGGCATCAAATACATGGAATGGCGGATCATGTCCCAGGCATAGCGCCCGGTGGCTTTCTAATGCCGCCCTCGGGTCAAGCCCGAGGGCGACATCAATGAACAGGCGGGCTCACCTCGCCTTCGAACTCACCGGCACCCCGCCGCGTTCCGTCGTTGCCTCATAGGCCTGATCGTAATCTTCCCGGATCGTCCCCATCATCCGGTCCCAGACGAGGAAGTAGAGCCCATAGTTCCCGGTGAAGCGCGAGTGGTGCAGATTGTGCGCCACCGAAGTGTTCACATAGCGGCCGATCGCCGTCTTGTGGAAGCCCTTGGGGTAGAGCTCAAAGCCCAGGTGCCCATACACATTGTAGGCAATCTGAAAGAAAAAGAACGCCGCGACGGCCGATGCGTGCACCGGCAGGGTGAAGGCGATGAGCGGCAGGATGCCGGCCTCGACCACCGCCTCCAGCGGATGGAAGGCATAAGCGGTCCAGGGGGACGGGTTGGTGGAGAGGTGATGGACCTTGTGCACCCTCTTATAGAGCCACTTGGTGTGCATCAGCCGGTGCACCCAGTAGAAGTAGGTGTCGTGCAGAAAGATCATCCACACGAAGGTGAAGAGGTAATAGGCCAGACCGTACTGGTCGTAGCTCTCTTTGTAGAACGCGGTATGGTCCCAGAAGGTGTAGAAGGTCAGGCCCGATACCACGCCGAATATCGCCACGGTGATCATGGAAAAGAAGATGTCGCGCCCATAGTCCTTCCACTTGGGAAAGCGCTTCTGGATCTTGCGGCGGGCCATCGGATGCCGCAGCAAGTAGTAGAACACCACGAAGGCCGTGGCAGCGAACAGGAAATAATCGGTGACGGTGACAGTCGCCTCCCGAAACATGGTCTCGAAAAATGCACTGTCCATGTTTAGTTGCCACCGGATCGTTGTCTCTAGGGCAATTTCCGCTCAAACTGAGCGGAGGTTGCTCTAGCCCCACTCTACATAGAGCAAGACCCAGGAACGATCCAGTCTGCTCGCAAGCTGCAGCACACCCCACCCCGTGCCGTCCTCGGGCTTGACCCGAGGACCCAGGCGGAACGCTCAGACCTTGTGGCCCTGGGCCCTCGGCTCAAGGCCGAGGACAACATTGTGGATAACGAAGTTGTGCCCGGATGCCTTAGCTCTGGGGGTCCTTCACGAGATCTGCGGCAGACCAGGCGAACGGGCTGGCGTTGGTTGCGGAAAGCTTGAACTCAAAGCCGTCCAGCTTCTTCTTCACATCGGCCAGGCCCTTTTCGGCCTCCGGCTTGTCCGCGGTGGCCATAATCTGAACCCAGAGGCCCTTGTCTTCGCTGGGCGCAATGGACACCAGCTTGATCGATGTGCCTTCACTGGTGGAGATGGAAACCGACCGGGCATCGTTCGCCGCAGCGCCGGAAGCCTTGCGCACATCGGTAAAGCTCAAGCTTGAAAACAGCTGGGTGAGACGCCCGATCTTGTCCTCATCTTCCACTTTGCCCTCGGCCAGGTCCACCAGCTTGAGCTTGCCGCCAACCTTGGTCAGCGAGACCTGTGAAGTCTCGCCCTTGGCGACCTTCGCAGCCACCACCGTCTCCGGCTTCACCTCCAAGAGCTTGGTGTCGAACCAGCCAGCGCGCCCGAAGGGCAGCTTCACCGATCCGCGCACCAGGTAGGCCTGATCATCGCCGGCATCGCGCACATACTGGCCGCCGCTCACGCCGCCGACCGAATAGTCATTCTTGCCGGCAATGAGGGCGGCGATCTCTTTGCCGTCCTTGGTGCTGAAGACAACCTTCTCGCCGGCGCCCTCCTTCGCATCCGGCGCGCTCAAGTCAAGCTCGCTGTGGCGGGAGGCATCGCCGGTCTTCTTTTCTTCAATGGAGAGCAAGGCCGCAGAGGCCACCAGCGTGCGCACCGCATCGCGCTTGACCGGAAAGCCGGAGGCATCGCTGAAGGCATCGCCGTCGCGCTTGATCGTGGTGGTGTGCTCGCTGGTTTCGATCTGGATGGAGGCAATATCGCCCACCTGCGTGGCCAGCGACGGCAGCAGCGCGGCACCGCGCTCAGCGACCGCATCGCGGGTGCTCCAGGAGAACGATGTGGCCACCGCAAGCCCCACCGCCAACACGGTGGCAGAGCCGAGGATGGCAAGAGATCTGATAGTCATCGCATAAGGCTCCTTTATGGGCTATTGGCTGCCGGTTCTGCGCTGCGGCACCCGGCGGCGCGGCCGGCGCAGGGCAAAGGCCAAGGCCAGCACGGCGACAATGGAGGGGATCAGGCCCACATTGGCGGTGATGATCCAGGAGGTCAGGCGCTGCACGTCGCGGCGCAGGTCATGCTGCACATTGCGCAGCTGGGCCCGGGTGCCCAGCATCTGGGCGCGGAACTGCTCGATGGCCGCAACGCCTTCCGCCGACAAGGGCGCATCCTTTGCCGCCCCCTCGCTGGAGGCCAGTTCGCGCAGCTTGGTTTCGGTTTCCTGAAGCTGCTTGGTCAGCTCCTGCTCCTTGGCGCGGTATTTGTTTTCAGCCGCCTTCTCGATCGCGGCAATCCGATCGAACGGGCGCCACGAGACGCCGCGGCCGCGCAGATCGGCAAGCGCCAAACCGCCGATCAGCTGCTCAACCGTGTTCAAGACGAAGTCGCCATTGTTGGCGAACGCCTGGGCCACCCGCTGGCCGAAGATCTGGCGCTGCTGCACCCAGTTGCGGTCCATCAGCATGTCGGCATCGCCAAACAGAACGATGTTCGCGCCCGCTTTGCTCTCGCTCAGCGGATCGCCCTTGGCTTTTGAGCCGTCAGGCTTGCCTTCGGGAAAGGCGGTCTTGATCTTGCCGCTCAGACGGCCGGCGAGCACCAGAGGTTTGTCGGCCCGCTTCAGGCTCGTGAACAGCCGGCGCGGATCGGCTTGCGGGTTGGCGGCCTCGCGCGCGTCCACAGTGCCTGCCTCGATGGAGGCCTGAAGCCAGGGGGCGAGCTGAACCGCATCGGACGTGGTGGTGAAACTGCCGGCGGTGGTGAAGACCACGCTGGAGAGCTGCGCCAGGGCCGCATTGGACTTGTCCATGGCGCTTTCGCGCAGCGACAGCCAGGGCAGATTGATGATCCGGGCCTGGCGCCCATCGGCGCTGCGCACGGTGCGCATGGCATAGTTGGGATCGCCCACGGCGGCCGTGGCGTCGTAGCCGACGTTCCAGGCGGCAAACAGTTTCTCCAGGTTGGAGGCCGCATTGGCCGGCGGCACGCCGGGTTGCGGACCGATCTGGGTTTCCGCGTTGGGATCCACGAACACCATGGTGGCCCCGCCGCCGAGGGCCCACTGGTCGATGGTGTAGAGCGTGCGCTCAGAAAGATCCTGCGGGTGCACGACCATCACCACTTTCGTGTTTTCCGGCAGGGTGTCCACATCGCCGCGCTGCAGCTGAACATTGTAGATCTCGTTGAGCTGGGAGAAGATCTGCTGCTGCGGCAGGCGGTAGGTGGGATTGCCGATCACGCCCAGGCCGTCGAACAGCGCCACCACGGGCTTGCCGCGCTGGCCGAGCTCGGCGATCAGCCGGGTCAGGTCATACTCCAGGAAGGTCTCCCGGTCGGGCGAGAACACCGGGATGTTGGCCTTGCCGTCGGTGGAGTTGGTCACCGCCAGGCCGAAGAACAAAGGATCGGGCACGCTGGCCAACCTGATGCGGTTGATGCCGAGGCCGACGGCGCGGTCTTCAGCATCGGAAAACGGTTTGGGGTCGATCACCTCCAGGGTGATCTTGCCTTCCGCTCGGTTGGCATAGGTGTCGAGCAGCGCGCGCACGCGCTTGGCATAGGCGGAAAGCTGGGGCGCAGACTGCACCAGGCTTTCCGTCAGGAAGAAGCGCATGTGCAGCGGCTCGTCCAGCTTCGCCAGAAGCTCCTGTGTTCCGTTCGACAGGGAATAGAGGCCGTTTTCGGTGAGATCGGCGCGCGAGGAGCGGAGCGTGTTGGAGGCGATCACGTTGACCGCAAAGAAGAGGATGATGGCCAGGACAATGGAAAGGCCCACTAGGCGGGAGCGGTTTTCAAGAAATGACATGGCAGGTCCTCACTGAGCTTTCTTCAGATCAACGAGCTGCACGTTGATCCACAGGCAGAGCACGATCATGGATGAGAAGAACACCACCGTTGGCGCTTCGATCACCCCGTTGGTGAGCCGGCTGAAATGGGACAGGAACGACAGGGACTGCACCATCTCGATCACCGCATTGGGCGCCCAGGAGCGCACCCCGGCCAGCACCAGGTCGAAGCCGGCCATCATCAACAGGAAGCCGGCCATGGAGGCCACGATGAAGGCGATCACCTGGTTCTTGGTCAGCGCCGACATGCAGGTGGCGAGCGCCAGGAACGCCCCGGCCATCAGCCAGCTGCCCATGTAGCTGGCGGCAATCACGCCATTGTCGGGGCTGCCCAGATAGTTCACCGTGACCCACATGGGCGCCGTCAGCGCCAGGGCAACGGCGGTGAACGCCCAGCCCGCCAGGAACTTCGCGGTCACCAGCTCCCAGGTGCGCACCGGCAGGGTCATCAAAAGCTCGATCGTGCCGGAACGCCGCTCCTCGGCCCACAGGCGCATGCCGATGGCCGGCATCAGGATCATGAAGAGCCAGGGATGCCAGGTGAAGAAGGCGGCAAGGTCGGCCTGGCCACGCTCAAAGAAGCTGGTGACGAAAAAACTCAAGCCGGCCGAAAGGGCAAGGAACACGGCGAGAAAAATGGCCGCCAGTGGCGTTGCGAAATAGCCGCGGAACTCGCGGCCGAAGACAACGGCAATGGTGTTGAGCGATGCGTTCATGATCGGTCCTCGGTTGAGAAGACGAATGGGTCAGTCTGGTCCATGGCTCTGCGTGATCTGCCGGAAGACATCCTCCAGGCTGGGTCGGTGAAAGCCGATTTCCTCCACGGTGATCTTGGCCCGTTGAAGTTTGGAGGCCAGTTGCGCCGGCTGGGGCGGGCGCCCGGCCGGCATGAGCAACAGGCTTGCCGAGCCGTTGACCCTGGTCAGCACCTCAAGTTCGCCCTTGCCGGCCACCGGGCCGACCTTGGCCAGCACATCCTCATTGTCCTTTGCGGCGATGGTGATGCGGATGGCGTTCGCCTCCGTTGCCCCTGCCATCAGGTCTTGCGGGGCTTCGTCGGCCAGGATCTTGCCGTCGGCAATGATCACCGCCCGGCTGCACACCGCCTCCACCTCTTCGAGAATGTGAGTGGAAACGATGATCGCCTTCTGTTCGGCAATGGAGCGGATCAGAGAGCGCATTTCATGTTTCTGGTTGGGGTCCAACCCGTCCGTGGGTTCATCCAGAATGAGCACGTCCGGATCGTGAATAAGCGCCTGGGCAATGCCGACCCGGCGCTTGAAGCCCTTGGAGAGATTCTCGATCGGCTGGCCCCAGACTTCGGTGAGGTTGATGCGCTCGGCCATCTCCGCCAGCCGGGCGCTTCGGGCCGCGCCTGAAATCTTGCGCAGCTTGGCCACAAACTCCAGAAAGTCGCCCACCACCATGTCCGAATAGGCGGGCGCCCCTTCGGGCAGATAGCCCAGATGGCGCTTGGCGTTCAAAGGATCGGTTTGCACATCATGGCCGCACACGGCGGCCGTGCCCTCGTCCGGCTCCAGGAACCCGGCGATCATCTTCATGGTTGTGGATTTGCCGGCGCCGTTGGGGCCCAGAAAGCCGACCACCTCGCCACGCTCAACCCCAAGGTCCACATGGTCGACAACGGTTGTGTCGCCGAATGCCTTGGTGAGCGCATTTGCCTGAATGAGTTGCATGGCGGTTGTCCTCGTTCAATTTCTTGTTCAAGTCGAGCGCCGCGGACTTGCGGCACTCCGCCGGTATGGAATTCGCCTTCTCATGGTGCGGCGCTCCCTCGCCCTGAACCGCTGGCGGCGGGCGGCTGTCCGCACAGTCCTCTCAGGCGACGATGTAGGACACGTACACCGGGTTTCAAGATTCTCGCTCGCATTTTTTGCACTTCTCCACAAACTCCCTAGCGCTTTGAAAACATTGCTTAAACATCTTCCCCCTTTGGGGGCTTCCAGGGCCCGTTTCTTCTGTGTATTTCCACTATTTGACGCATATTTTCTTATAACACGTTCAACGCGAAACCGTCAAGCGAAAATTCTCGTAAAATGTGATAAATTTCTATTAGCGCGCTAACTAAGCAGGTCCTTATGGCTTTATCGCGCATACTTAGACGTTAAGAGAAAGTTTTTCTCCTAACTTGTTGATTTTTCGTTGCGGGATTGTACGCAGTGTAACGGGAGAGGACGTTGGATCGTTTGACTCGGGATTGCCTGCGCCTCAATGCCGTCCTCGGGCTTGACCCGGGGACCCAAGGCGGAGCGCTTAGAGTTCTGCGGCATGGGCCCTCGGGTCAAGCCCGAGGGCTACAGCAGAGAAGCCCGAGGGCTACACCAGGAGCGTTCGTCCTGGCGCGTCTGGCGGCTACGCGGTGTCCCAGCTCCAGAAGTCATCGCCCTCTTTTTCGTAGAAGCGCGACAACACCATTTTGTGGACCTCCGATGCGCCGTCCACCAGCTTGGCGCAGCGGGCGTAGCGGTAGAACCACTCCAGAACCGTGTCTTGCGAATAGCCCTTCGCGCCGCACATCTGGACGCCGGTATCGGCGGCCTTGTTGACCACATCGGCCACATGGATCTTGGCCATGGAGACCTCTTTGCGGGCACGCGAGCCCTGGTCGAGCTGCCAGGCGGCGTTCATCGTGAGCAGCCGGCCGATCTGGATGTCATGGGCCAGGTCGCCATACATCATCTGGATGGATTCCTTGTCGCTCAAGCGCTCACCGAAGGCATAGCGCTCGTCGGTATATTTGCGCGCCTCCTCCATGCAGCGTTTGGCCATGCCGAGCCAGCGCATGCAGTGGGTCAGGCGCGCCGGGCCAAGGCGCATCTGGGTCAGGCGCAGGCCGTCGCCCTCCTCCAGCAGCCGGTGCTCCATGGGGATCTCCAGGCCGTCGAACTCCAGCTCGCAAATCCCGCCATGTTCATCGGGGCCCATGTTGGCGATGCGCCGGGTGATGCGCCAGCCCGGATCGTCCTTGTGGAACACGAAACCGGTGAGCCCCTTTCGCGGATCATCGGAGGTGCGCGCCACCAGGATGAAGTGGCTGGCCACCTCCGCCCCGGAGATGAACCATTTGGTGCCGCTGATGACGTAGCGGTCGTTCTTCTGTTCAGCCTTGGTGAGCATCATGCCGCCCGGGTCGGAGCCGGAGCCCGGATGGGGCTCGGTCATCACGAATGAGGAGCGCACATCCCCATCGATGATGGGCTGCAGCCACCTGTCCTTGAGCTCGTCGCTGGCCAGCACCTTATTAAGTATAGACATGTTGCCGTCATCAGGCGCATTGCAGTTTAGCACCACAGGCCCGAAGATCGAGCGTGCCGCTTCTTCGTAGAACACCGCCCAGCCGGTGACCGGCAGGCCGAGGCCGCCGCGCTCCACCGGCATTTGCGGGGCCCACAGGCCGGCCGCCTTGGCCTTCTCGCGCATGGGCGCCAGCACCGATAGCTTGATGTTGTCATATTCGTTGTAATTGTCCCGGTCCGCCTCCAGGGGGATCACCTCATCGGCAATGAAGCGCCTGACCCGTTGGCGCAGATCTTCCAGTTCCGGACTGATCGTGAAATCCATGCTCGCCTCTCATCGGTTCCTGCATTGGATCTCAGGACAGACGAAAACGCGATGACTTTCAAGCGCGCTTTTCGTTCAGGGGCGCGACACATTGTGTGGCGGAGTGAGCCGTGTGCGGAGGAAACTGAGGGGTCACTCCAGGACATCGTCCTCCACCTGGCGCTCGATCCAATCGAGAAACACCTTGACCCGCGGCCGCTCGGCGCCGGCCGTTGTGGTCACCAGATAGTGGGCGTAATCCCCGATGCGCGAGACTTTCAAGGGCCGCACCAGGCGCCCGGTCTCCAGATGGTCGCGCACCAGCGACATGCGCCCGAGCGCCACGCCCTGGCCGCGCACGGCCGCCTCGGTCAGAAGCACCGAGTTGCCGAACTCCACATGGCCCGCCGGCAGCTCCAGGCCCAGCCCGGCATCGCGCAGCCAGCGCTCCCAGGTCATGGTGGGCTCGTCGATGTCGATGTCGATATCGTGCAACAGGGTGTGGTCACGCAAATCTGAGAACCGCCGGAGCGGCCGCTGGTTCAACAACGAGGGCGCACACACGGGGAACACGCTGTCGGGCATCAGCAGGCGCGATTTGAAGCCGGGGAACTTGCCGGAGCCATAGGGGATGCGGATGTCGACGGTGCCCAGGTTCAGATCCGGCGCGACCTCGTCGGCCAGGATCCGCACCTTGATGTCCGGATAGGCCTGCGTGAAGCTGCCAAGACGCGGCACGAGCCAGAGCGTTGCAAGCGAGGGCGCCGCGTTGACCGTCAGCCGGCCTGCCAACTGGCCGCCGCTGAGGGCGCCGATGCCGCGTGAGAAATGATCCAACCCGCGCGAAATGTCCGGCAGAAGCTCAAGGCCGGCGCTGGTCAGCTCCAGGCCCCGGGGGCGGCGGCTGAACAGTTGAACGCCGAGATGGGCTTCGAGCGATTTGACCTGATGGCTGACCGCGGCCGGCGTGACGTTGAGCTCGCCTGCGGCTTTGACAAAGCCGCCCAACCTGGCCGCTGCCTCAAAGGCGCGGATGGCGTTGAGAGGTGGCAGTCGCATGGAGGGCATCCTCTAAGACTTAGTTTCACTAAGTCTATAGCCAAGAAATATCCGTTTGAACACGAAAATCATTTGCCCAATATAGGGACCAACGCAACACTCAAGTACAAGGAGATGACCCCATGAACGCAAGTGTTCAAAGCATCAGCCGCATCGAAAAAGGGCTCTTCGGGCTCCAGATCCCCGCCGTGAACTTCACTCAGACGATGAAACTCATTCGGCTGTGGAGCCAACGGGCCGAGCAACGCCGGCACCTGACCACGCTCACCCTGAGAGAGCTTGAAGACGTGGGCATTAGCGCAGAGGCCGCAGCCGCCGAAGCGGCCAAGCCCTTCTGGAGGGCATAGTTGCGAAAACTGCGAAACGAAACCATTTGGCTGCAATACCTTGATATTGCAGCCAAATATTTTTCAACTACACGCCGAGCACCTGGCCGCCGTCGACGATCACCGTGGTGCCGGTCATAAAGGCCCCGGCCTTGCGCGAAGCCAGCAGCAGCAACACACCGTCCAGGTCTTCAGGATCGCCGATGCGGCGCTGGGGGATGGTCTTGATCATGTGATCGCCGGCCCCGCTTTCGAAGAACTCGCGGTTGATCTCGGTGAGGATGTAGCCGGGCGCAATGGCATTGACGCGGATGTTGTGGCGCGCCAGTTCCACGGCCAGGTTCGCCGTCAGCTGCTTGATGGCGCCCTTCGAAGCGCCATAGGCGGCAAGGGTGCGCAGGGCGCGGAATGAGGCCACCGAGGCGATATTGATGATGCCGCCGCCGGTGTCGGCCGCAATCATGCGACTTGAGGCTTCCTGTGCGGCAAACCACGGACCGTCGAGGTTGACCGCCATCAGCTCGCGCCATTCGTCCGGGGTCATGTCCATGCCGGTCATCGCCCCGGAGATCCCGGCATTGTTGATCAACAGGGTGACGGTTCCGAACGCGGCCTCCGCGGCATCGAAGGCCGGGGCAATCTGCTCGCGCCGGGAGACGTCCAGGGTGACCACGGCCGCCTGGCCGCCATCCGCCTCGATCTCGGCCTTCAGTTCCTCCAGCTTGCCGGTGGAGCGGGCGGCCAGAACCACTTTGGCGCCGTTGGCGGCCAGCACCTTGGCGAAATTCCGCCCCAGGCCCGACGAGGCCCCGGTGATCAGGGCAACCTCTGCGGTAAGGTCAAACAGGTCAGCAGCTTTCATTGATCAACTCCCGTAAAGAACCGTGGGCAGCCAAGTGGCCAGTTCCGGTGCGAACCACAGCGCGATCAGAACGCCGATCTGCAGCGCAATGAACGGCGCCACCCCTTTGTAGATGTCAGGTGTTCCTATCGCGTCTGGCGCCACGCCGCGCAAGTAAAATAGCGCAAAACCGAAGGGCGGGGTCAGAAACGAGGTCTGGATGTTGATGCCCATCATAACGCCGAGCCAGACCGGATGCATGAGCTCGCCCGGCGAGATCTCCATCTGCAGCAATATGGGCGCCACGATGGGCACGACGATGAAGACAATCTCCAGAAAATCGAGAAAGAAGCCCATGACGAACATCACCGCCATGACCAGGAGCACCGCCGCCAGGGTTCCGCCCGGCAGGGTCTGCAGAAACTCCTCAATCACCTTGTCGCCGCCAAGCCCGCGGAACACCAGCGAGAACAAGGTGGCACCGATGAGGATGACGAAGATCATCGTGCTGATCTGCAGTGTGGAGCGCATGACGCTCACCAGCACCGGAACCCCTGCCCCATCGCGCGCCTTGTAGGTGTTGCGGAGCGCGGTCCAGATGCCATAGGCCAGCCCCGCCGCCAGCAGCACGGCCAGGCCAAAGGCGATCTGGTTGGAAAGCTCAAGCACATCGCGCTGCATGCGCAGATCGAAGCCCGCCGTGAGCGCGAGCAGAAGCACGAGGCAAAGGGCGGCCACGATGATGGCGTTGCCGCGCCCTGCAGACAATCGGTGGCCGGCCAGCATGAGCGCGCCCACAGCCCCAACGGACGCCGCTTCGGTGGGCGAGGCAATGCCGGCCAGAATGGAGCCGAGCACGGCGACGATCAGGATGAGGGGCGCAAACAGGGAGCCGGCCAGGCGCTTCAGCATGGCGGAAACGCTCACATCGGCCCGCGCGGCAGGCGCGGGCGGAGCCCCTGCCCGGTTGAACAGCGCATAGGCGCTCTGGTAGGCCAGATAGGCCATCACCAGCAGCAGACCTGGGATCAGCGCCCCGGCGAAGAGATCGTTCACCGACACCGTGTCGGGCGCAAAGATGCCCTTGGTGTATTGGGCGTTCTGATAGGCGATGGAGATCTGATCGCCCAGGATCACCAGAACGATGGAGGGCGGGATGATCTGGCCCAAGGTGCCGGCGGCGCAAATGGAGCCGCACGAGAAGGCCTTGTTGTATCCGGCCTTCAGCATGGTGGGCAGGGCGAGCAGGCCCATGGTCACCACCGTGGCGCCGACAATGCCGGTGGAGGCGGCCAGCAGCATGCCCACCAGGGTGACCGAGATGGCAAGACCGCCGGGCCGCGTGCCGAAGGCCTGGCTCATGGTGCTGAGCAGATCTTCGGCCACCTTGGAGCGCTCCAGCATCACGCCCATGAAGACGAACAAGGGCACGGCAACCAGCACCTCGCTCGACATGACCGAGAAGATGCGCTGGGGGAAGGCCAGCAAAAGGCCAAGGTCGAAGACACCGAATAGCGCGCCGAGGAAGGCAAAGATGGTGGCGATGCCGGCAAGCGTGAACGCCACCGGAAAGCCCAGCACGAGCACACCGCAGACCGAGACGAACATCAAGACACAGAGCAGGGTCGGCAGGGTGCTCAACGGCTCTGGCTCCCGCCGGCGGGCCGGGGCGGATAGTCGGGTGCCGCCCCGCTGAGATAGGCGAAGGCCTTGCCCGCCACAGAAACCGCCTGCAGGCCGAGCGTTATGGCAAACACCAAGATCACCATCTTGTAGGCCCAGATGAGCGGCAACCCGCCAAATTCCGGTGAGGCCTCCAACACCCATGTGCCGCTGGAAAAATCGTAGATCGAGCGCAGCACATAGTCCCAGGAGACAAAGACCGTAAGGGCACACACCGGCAGAATGAAGAACAGGCAACCGGCCAGATCCATGCGGGCCTTATAGACCGGACCGGCGTCCCGGTAGATCACGTCGACGCGCACATGGCCGTCGTGCAGCAAGGTGTAGCCCGCCCCCAGCATGAACAAGGCCCCATGCAAATGCCAAACCGCCTCCTGCATGGGCACATAGCCGAAGGCAAACACGTAGCGCAGAAGCACCACCGCAAACTGCAGCAGCACCATGGCCAGCGCCAGCCAGGCCACGGCGTGACCCAGCCGCCGGTTCAGCCGGTCGATCCTATTGATTGCGTGCGCGATCATTGCCCACCGCTCCATACCAATTGGGCGGCCCGCACTGTAGAGCGAGTTGGGGGCAAATTGAACAGTTTGATCTAGATCAAAGTCCGCGTTCGGCAAGTTGGCGATGTTTGGCGACCAATTGAGAAGGATGGAGCCTATGACATCTGGCGAAATGCTTTATCTGATGATCCCCATTGCCGGGGCGGTCATATTTGGAATCGTGTTTGGATACCTTTCCTCCCGGGCTCGCTAGCGGGCCTGAACGCATTATCCGAACATGACTTGCGGTCAGCGTCTAGCTCAGAGCGCTGACCGCAACTACTTTAAAGGTGCGCATCTGTTCGTCATGCTCCTTGATGGAGAGGTACTCACCAGGCCTGAAGACGTGCAGGGCGAAGCGGTATCCGCTTTCATCGCTATCCTCATCGCCATGAATGTCATAGTGGAGGGCCCATGAGCCGCCGGGCTTGCGGATCAGATGGCCCACCTCATCTTCCTCATCCCCCCAGAAGCGAACCACCCGGCATTTGTCGCGGTGCTTCTTCCAGCCTTCCGGATCGATCTTGCCGTCATCGTCGAGCGGCGCGGTGAAACGGTAACCGTGCGCCCGGCTGCCGTTGGGGAAGTCATGGTCGCGGGCAAGTTCCAGCACAACTCTCTTCAAGCTCATGGTCGCCTCCCTCAGTGTGACATCAAGACCGGTACGGTCATCTGGTCGAGCACCTTGCGGGTGGCGCCGCCGAACACCATCTCGCGCACCCTGGAATGGCCATAGGCACCCATCACCAGCATGTCTGCCCCAGCATCCGACACCCGGTTGAGAAGCGCGTCGGCGGGATCGATATCAGGCGCGGTGATCGGTTCGGAGATGGCCTTAACCCCGTGGCGGGCAAGCGCGGTGGCAAGCTCTGCGCCCGGCAAAGACGTGCCGCTGCCATCGTTCAACTCAGAATCCACCCACATGATGTGGGCCTTGGCCCCGCCCGCCATGAGCGGCAGGGCATCGAAGGCGGCACGCGCGGATTCTCGCGTGGCGTTCCATCCGAACACCACATTCTGCGCAACACTGCCGAAGTTCCCCGCATTGGGCACAAGCAAAACCGGCCGGCCGGCATCCAGAACGATGTGCTCGGCGCAATCGACCTCGCAGCCATTGCTGGAGTTCTTGCCGCCCTGGCTGGCGACGATGAGATCGGACTGGCGGCCATGTTCGATGACAGCGTTTGCCACCAAATGGCTCATGCCCTCAACCTCGCGCCATTCGCCCTTCAGGCCCTGCTTCTTCACCTCTGCCTCGAAGAGCTCTTTCATCTCCGCGGCGCGGTCCTGGAAGAACCGGCGTCCCCAATCGATGACATCTGCCGTCACATGGGCCGAAATGCCGGGATGAATGTAAACGGCCGGGATCACGTAGAGGCCTATCACATGCGCATCGTTGCGCGCGGCCAAGGCCGAGGTTATCTCCAAGAGCACCTTGGCGCGGTCCACATCATTGAGCGACACAAGGATTGTTCCAACAGGCATGTATGCCTCCCTGGTTTAGGCGTTCAACTTCGAGTAGGATGGTGCAGACGGCGGAGACGGAAGGACCGGAGGGAACGTTTCGGCTCTATTTCCGCCTTTTTCCGCCGCCTGCAGGATGGACCAACTGCGGCGGCCATCCCGGCGTGACGAGGGCTGATGACGATTGCAGTCCAGGCCACGGTCTTAAATCTAGGCTCCGAGCGAAAAGCGGTCCTTGATGCAGATCAAGTGTCGAAGAGTTCTAAACCAGGTCGCGCAAAAGGTATCCGACGGCAAATGACGCGCCTGCGGCCAGCAATCCGACGCACAAAGTTTCCAATCCGGAGGCCCACCAGGAGGCCAAAGACCATTTGGCTTTCAGGGCGCCGATGACGAAGAAGACCACCGCCGTCATGGTGACGGCGAGCGAAAATGCGCCCTCCAGCCCCAAGAGATAGGGCATCAGCGGAACCGCCCCGCACAGGAGAAACGCCGCAAAGGTGCTCGCCCCGGACAGAAGCGGCTTTCGCTGCACCGGGCTGAGGCCATATTCCTCGGTCAGCATGGTTTCGATCCAGGTTTCCTCGTTCGACGTGATGGCCGCCACCGCCTCATCCAAGGCGCGGCCGCTCAACCCCTTGGATTGCAGGATCTGCCTGATTTCCTCGCGCTCTCCGTCCGGCGCGGTGGCAATGTGCTTGCGCTCCACCTCGCGCAGGCGGGCATGGTCGTCGACCTCCGCCTTCGTGCCGCTATAGTTGCTGGCCGCCATGGAAAAGCCGTCGGCCAAGAGGTTGGCCAGGCCCAGAATGACGATCACCTTGGCAGATAGCGCCGCCCCCACGACACCCGCCACAATGGCAAACGTGGTGATGGCCCCGTCAATGCCGCCATACACCCAGTCGCGCACATAGCTGGGCCGCCGGTCTTCGGCCAGACGGTCGCGGATTTCATGCGGCTCATGTCCGTGTTCGAGGGTCATGCTCTCTCCTCCCGCTTCGTGAGGAGATCAGTTTAGAACAATTCTAGGATATGTGCCTGCGGCTCAGTGGCCTTCCCGGTACCAGGCAAAGGCCATGAGGAACAACAGAGCAGCCAGCGCCAGAAGGCTGGAGAACAAAGACAGCTCGCGCAGGGATTCAACCCTGTAGGCCCCGTTGCGCTTCAGGCCGAACCAGCCCTGGCCGGACATGCGCCGGCCCGGCTCGATGCGCCTGATGGCCGGCAGGGCAACGTCGTCGGTCGTTTCAGACGACACCCAGAAGGCCCGCCCGCCGGTGTCTCGCATGAGCTTGGCCAGCTTGGCGGGGGAGGCGATGATCTCGGCCAGTTCTTTAGGATCGGCGCTGCCGACGGCGGCCACGGCCGAGAGCGTGTCATCCTTCAGCCGGTGCACGCCCACCTCGTTGACCGCCAGCCGTGCGCGCCAGACGCCGGGCTGCTCTTCCTTCATCTCAACCACGGTTTCCTTTCCCGATGGCGAGGTCACCGTCACGGGCCGGGCCTCATCGGCCATGGTGCGCCGTTCGATGGTCAGTGTCTGGCCCTTATGGCTACCGAGCAGCGCCTCTTCTTCAAGATCAGGCTCTTTCATCAGCCAGTGCGCAAGCCGGCGCAGCATCTCCGCCTGGGGGCCGCCGCCCTCAAAGCCGCGGGCCCACAGCCAGGCATGGTCGGAGAGCAACTGGGCCACCCGGCCTTTGCCGACCCGGTCGAGGATCATCAGCGGCCGGTCCGAGGGCCCGCTCATGACGATCTCGCCCTGTTTGGGATCCACATTGATCAGCCGGAACCAGCGGCCCCAATCGGGGGGAGACTGGTCGCCGCCCTCCAGATTGCGGGTCACCGGGTGGCGGTGGCCGCGCTGGGTGATCATGGGGTGGAACGGCTGGGTGAGCACTTCGCCGGTGGGAACCGACGGCAGGATGGAGGCAAGGGGCGTGCGGTAGAGGCTCAAGGGGGTCGAGAAGGCCGGTCCGGCGGCGGTCAGAACCGCGCCGCCCTCTTCCACAAACTGCGAAACATTGGCCAGATAGATGAGCGGAAGCACGCCGCGCCGCTGATAGCGGTCGAAGATGATGAGATCGAACTCGTCGAGCTTCTGGGAGAACAGCTCGCGGGTGGGAAAGGCGATCAGCGAGAGCTCGTTGATCGGGGTGGAATCCTGCTTTTCCGGAGGCCGCAGAATGGTGAAGTGCACCAGGTCGACCGCGGCGTCCGATTTGAGCAGATTGCGCCAGGTGCGCTCGCCCGCATGAGGCTCGCCTGACACCAGCAGCACGCGCAGCCGGTCGCGCACACCGTCGGTCAGAACAACCACCCGGTTGTTCATCTCGGTCAGTTCGCCCTCCACCGGGGCAACGGCCAGTTCGGTGATGTTGGGGCCGCCATGGTCGATGGTGATCTCCACCTCCACGCTGCGGCCGACGGGCACCCTCAGACGCTCGGTCTCCTGGCCGCCGCGGCTCAAGGTCACCTCGGCGCTGCCCGGCGGCAGGTTGTGATCCTCCACCCGGAACTTCACAATAAGCTGTTGGCCGACAATGCCGAACTTCGGCGCCTCCTCCACCACAATGCGGCGGTCGCGCTCGCCCTTGCGCCCGGTGATCAAGGCCTGCACCGGGCCGTTATAGCCCTGTGCGTTAAGGCTTTCAGGGACATCATGGACTTGGCCATCGGTGATCAGGACAGCGCCGGCAAAACGCTCCGGCGGCACATCGGAAAGCGCTTCGTTCAGCGCCTTGAAGAGCTGCGTGCCCTCGTCATTGGGCACAGGATCGGGGCGCACGGTGACATACTTGACCTCAAGGTCCTTGGCGGTCTTGAGATCTTCCTTAAGCTGGCGCCCGGCCTCGATCGCCCGCGCGCTGCGGCCGTCGATGCTCTGGCTTTGGCTGAGATCGGTGACCACCACGGCAACGTCTGGAAGGATGTTGCGGACCTCGTCGCGGGCAATGGGGTTCAGCAAGGCCAGAAACACCGCCGCTGTCGCCAAAAGGCGCAGCCAGGCGCCGCGGGCCCGCCTGAAAATGCCCAGCGCCAGGATGGCGAGAGCCGCAAGCCCCAGAACCACAAGCGCCTCGGTGGGCAGGATGGGCGAGAACTCCAAGGACAGGTTCATCGAAGCGTCTCCTTACTGCCCAAGACGTTCGAGAATGGAGGGCACGTGCACCTGATCGGCCTTGTAGTTGCCGGTCAGCGAGTACATCACGATGTTCACGCCCGTGCGGTAGGCGAACTCACGCTGGCGCTGGCCGCCCGGAACGGTCGGGTAGAGCGGCCGTCCCGTCGGGTCGGTGGCCCAGGCGGCGGCATAGTCGTTCGCGCCGATGATCACCGACGAGACCCCGTCGGTGTTGGACGTGGTGCCGGTGCCGGCGCGGTCGGTGGCCTCGACCCAAAGCTTGCCTCCGGCCCAGCGTCCGGGGAAGCGGCTTAACAGATAGAACGCTTTGGTGAGCACGTGATCGGGCGGCACGGTCTCGAGCGGCGGAACGTCGAGGCCGGACAAAATGCGCCGCAAGGCCTGGCGGGCCGGGCCGTCGCTGGTGACGCCGGCCAATGCGTCCTGATGGTCGCGGGTGTCGAAGAAGATGGTGCCGCCGCTCTTCAAGAAGGCGGCAAGCTTGGCTGCGCCCACGTCCGACAAGGCCTGGGCGTCGCGGTTAACCGGCCAATAGAGCAGCGGAAACAGAACGATCTCGTCTTTCTCGATATCCACCCCAACCGGCGCGTCCGGCTCAAGCGATGTTTTGCGGCGGATATAGTCCGACAGGCCGAAGAGCCCGGCGCGGCTGACCTCGTCCATGCGCGCATTGCCGGTGATCACGAAGGCAAGCCTGGTCTGCAGCGTTGCGCGCATGGCAAACCGGTCGGCCACGCTCATGCCAGCCGATGTGTCTTGTGCAACTGCCGGGGCAGAAGAGAACTGGCTTGCCAACACCAGCATCACGGCAGACGCGGTGGTGATCAGACCGCCGCGCCGCGCCAGACGGCCGGCAAGCCAAAGGCTGGCCAGGGCGTCCACAAGCAGCAATATGAACGCGGCTGAGAGCAGCCACGGTTTCAGCGACAGGGCCGGCGCCTTGGCATATCCGGCCTGGGAGACCCCGAGCGGCAAGCTGCCAAGGGCGGAGAAGCTGAGGCCGGCGCCGGCCAGATTGATGGCATGGGTTTGCCCGCCGCGGCGGTAAAGGCCCGGCAGATGTTCCGGCGCCGGCTCTGCGGCGCGGATGTCCTTGGCCAGAACAGGCGCGGCATCGGCCGGCGGAGCGGAAAGCTCGCCATAACCGTTCAGCACACGCACCGGCGCAAACGCACCGCTGGCATTGAATGTGGCCTGCTGCTGTTCGCCCGAAACCCCTTGCGAGCGGGCCACGAGGCGCCGGAGCATGTCGACGAACAGTCCCGACTTGGGCAGTTCGGACCATTCCGGGCTGGCCGTCACATGGAACAGCACGATTGTGCCCGACCCCAGCCGGTTCGCGGTCACCAGGGGCGTGTTGTCGCCCAGCCTGGCCCAGGTTTTCTGGTTCAGCTCGCTGTCCGGCTCGGCCAGAACCTGGCGTCCGACGGTCACGTCGCCGGGCACCTGGAGCCCATAAAACGGGCTGCCCTCATCGAACGGGCTTAAAGGCTGGGGCGTTGCCCAGGACAGCGCGCCGCTCAACGCCCTGCCGCCGCGGCGCAGTTTCACCGGCACCAGCTCATCCTGACGGGCCGCCAGACGCGGGCCGGCGAAGCGCACCAGGGTGCCGCCATTTTCCACCCAGTTTTCAACGGCGATGCGGTCGGCCTCCTGCAACTGACCCACATCGGCCAGAACAAGCATGGACAGGCCGCCTTCCAACAGCGCCCTGATACCGGAATCCCGGTCATCAATCGGCGCCCGCTTCAGCTCGGTGAAGGGCTCCAGCGCGCGGGACACATAGTAGAGCGGCGAGAGCAACGGCTGGGCGAAATAGAGGCTCTTGCCGGACACCAGACCGACGCTCTTGCGCCGCCAGGTGTCATCGAGCAGGAACATTGAGGCCGCCGAGCGCGCATCTGAGATGAACAACCGGGCCACTTCGTTGCGCAAGGCAACCGGAAGCTCCAAGGTGGCCTTGGCTTCGGTGGCATCATTGGCGAACTCATATCCCACATTGCCCAGAACACGCCCGTTCAACGCAACCGCATTGATGGTGCCCTTGGCGCTGCCGACCTTGTCGGCCCGGTTCAGCTTCAAGGTGAGGTTGCCCTCTTCCAGACTGACGTCGCCCACCACGTGAGAGACTTCAACCGGCGGAGGGGCGAGAACCGTCACCTCAGCGCCCGTGCCGAGGGCCTTCAGCGTGTTCGCGAAGGCCCGCGCCGAGCCATAGTCCAGGCCGTCCGACAGCCAGGCCACGTTCAGCCCGTCCACGTCCTTGAACGCCGGCGTCAGCAGCTCTCCCAGGTTTTGCCGGTCCGGGGTCAGGGACTGAGGCTGCAAGGCCGAGACGAGCGATGTGACGCTGCGCGCCTCTTGCGGTTCAAGCGGGCGCGGCGCCAGGCGCGGGGTTGTGGTCTGGATCGAGATCAGGCGCGCATTCTGCTCGGCCGCCTCGACGATCTCCTGCAACACGCCCATCCGGCGCTGCCAGTCCTTTGCGGACGCCCAGCCATCATCGACCACCACCACCATGGGTCCGCTGCCGGCCGCGACCGGCAGGGTCTTGTTCAACACAGGCTGTGCCAAAGCGGTGATGAGCAGCGCGGCCGCCAGGAGCCTCAGCGCAATCAGCCACCACGGGGTCTTGTGCGGGGTTTCCTCGCGCGAGACCAGCTCAAGCAGGAAGCGGAAAGGCGGAAAGTCGATGCGGTCCGGGCGCGGCGGCGTGAAGCGCAAGAGCCACCAAATGATCGGCAAGGCAATGAGCGCGGCAAGTGCCCAGGGGTTCAGGAATGCTATGGTGCCCACTTGCCACATGGTCTCAAGCGCCTGTCATCGAGGCCCGGCCGGTGGCAAAATCGCCCGACAAGCGGCCATAGAGGCTCAACAGAGCCTGATGGGGGGAGACATCGGTGTGATGCACCGCAAAGGTCCAGCCCAGGCGGCGGCACAGGTGGCCCAGTTCCTTGCGATGGGCCTCCACCTTTTCATGATAGGCGCCGCGCAGGCCCTCAACCTTGCCGATGGTGAGCTTTAAGGGCCCGGAGATTTCGGCAAATTCCTTGCGGCCCTCATAGGGCAGGGTTTCTTCGGCAGGATCAAGAATCTGGACCACATGGCCCTGAATGTCCCGGCCCGCCAACTCGCCGAACCTATGGTTGATCTCTTCGATGGGCTGCAGGAAATCGCCCACCAGAACCACGGTGGAAAAGCGCGGGATGCGCACCGAAGGCGGAAGGTCTTCTGATGTTGTGGCCTCGTCGGTGAGGTAATGGGCAAAGCGCCGCATGGCCACCAGATGGTGGGACGGCGGCTCGGCAAAGCCCAGCATGCCCACCCGTTCGCCGGCCTGCAGCAGCAAGTTGGCCAGAGCCAGGGTGACGATCACCGCGCGTTCCTTCTTGGAAATCTCAGACAGGTGCGACTTGAACTCCATGGAGGCGTTGACATTGGTCCAAAGCCAGACCGTGTTGGCCGCTTCCCACTCGTTCTCGCGCACATAGACCTCGTCGGACCGGGCCGACCGGCGCCAGTCGATCGCCGAGGCGCTGTCGCCGAAGCGGTACTGCTTATACTGCCAGAAGGTCTCGCCGGTGCCGGCCCGGCGGCGGCCGTGAATGCCGTGGGCCACGGTTTGCGCAATGCGTTCAGCTTCCACCAGCAGGGCGGGAAAGGCGGACGAGATCCGTTCAGCGGCATCCCGCGCCGCTTCAGCCCGTCCGTGCCGGGGCTCCTTGCCCTGTCCGAATGTGCCTATGGCCATGCGGGGTGCCGCCTACACCAGGTCCGATGTCAGGCGCCCGATCACGTCATCCAGCGTGATGCCGTCGGCCCGGGCGGCGAAGGTGAGCGCCATGCGGTGGTGCAGAACTGGACCGGAGAGCGCAATCACATCGTCAATGGACGGCGCAAACCGGCCGCCCATCAGCGCGCGGGCGCGAATGCCCAGCATCAGCGCCTGGCTGGCGCGCGGGCCCGGGCCCCAGGCCACGTTCTCGCGCACGAACTCAGTGGCATCCCCGTCCGGCCGGGCGGCACGCACGAGCTTGAGCACCGCGTCCACCACCTTTTCACCGACGGGAATGTGGCGGATAACCTGCTGCGCCGCGATCAGCTCCTCAGCGCTCATAACCTGGTTGGGCTTGGCATCTTCTGTGCCGGTGGTGGCGAACAAGACCTTGCGCTCTGATTCCAGATCCGGGTAGGGCACGTCGATCTGCATCACGAAGCGGTCGAGCTGAGCCTCGGGCAACGGATAGGTGCCTTCCTGTTCCAGCGGGTTCTGGGTGGCCAGAACATGGAAAGGCGCCGGCAGGTCATAGCGCTGGCCGGCCACCGTCACATGATGTTCCTGCATGGCCTGCAGCAGCGCCGACTGGGTGCGCGGGCTTGCCCGGTTGATCTCGTCGGCCATCAGCAGCTGGGAAAACACCGGGCCTTCAATGAAGCGGAACGAGCGCTTGCCTGATTTGCTCTCTTCCAGCACCTCTGAACCGATAATATCGGCCGGCATCAGGTCTGGCGTGAACTGCACGCGTTTCTCCGAGAGGCCGAGAACCGTGCCGATGGTTTCCACCAGCTTGGTCTTGGCCAAGCCCGGCAAGCCCACCAGCAGGCCGTGGCCGCCCGTAAGGATGGTTGTGGTCGACAGGTCCACCACATTTTGTTGTCCAAAGATGACCTGGCTGATGGCATCGCGCACCTGGCCAAGCTGTTCGCCCGTTTTTTCGATGGTTTCGACGATTTCCTTGTCGATCTGATCGGGGGCTTCATTGATGGTCTGCATACTGGCCATTATACTTGCACCTATCGGGGATGTGAAAGCGCAGAAATTGCTGATGGAGATCAATTCCATCACGATAGCTTGAGGCCTTAAGGCTTCTTGTGCACCATTAAACGATGACAGGAGTGTGGCGGATTAGCCGATGCGTGATCTTGCCAAATTTGAGAACGTGGCCAAGGCGGGCAAGAAGCTTCCGCCCGTGCACCTGTGGAATCCGGCCTATACCGGCGATTTGGACATGCGGATCGCCGCCGACGGGAGCTGGTTCTATCAGGGCACGCCCATTCAGCGCGAGCGCATGGTGCGCCTGTTTTCAACCATTCTGCGCAAGGATGACGACGGGCGGACCTACATGGTCACGCCTCAGGAAAAATACGGCATAACCGTCGATGACGCCCATTTCACCGTGGTGGAGATGCAGGTTGAGGGCGACGGAGCGAATCAAACCTTGCAATTGCGCACAAATGTGGACGAAGAGATTGCGGTGGACGGCGAACACCCTTTGCGCTTTGAGCAGACGGACGCTGAGGGCGGCATCAAGCCTTACGTGCGGGTGCGGGGCAATCTGGAGGCCCTTTTGAACCGGGCCATATTCTACGATCTGGTGGAGATCGGCGTGGTTGAAGCCCATGAGGGCGAGGACTGGTTTGGCGTGTGGAGCGCCGGCCGCTTCTGGCCCATGGCGCTGGCAGACGAGATTGGGGCTGAACGTTGAGCACACCGTCTTTCCGTTTCGACGCACTTGAGTTTCAGGACCTTGCCGCTGAGCGCCTGCACCCGTCCGTGCCGGCGGAGATGGTCGATATGAGCGTTCCGGCGCCGCGCTCCGACGACGATCTCAACCGGCACTTGGGCGCAACCTTCTCTCCGGTGGCCAATCCGCGCCCGGCCGCCGTGCTGGTGCCGCTGGTGATGCGCGAAGACGAACTCACTGTGCTGCTCACCCGGCGCACCGACGAGATGCCCAGCCATCCCGGCCAGGTGGCGTTTCCGGGCGGCAAGATCGATGCCGGCGATGACGGCCCGGTCGGGGCCGCCTTGCGCGAGACCCACGAGGAAACCGGCTTGGCGCCGGAATTCGTGGAAACCAGCGGGTTCTTGGACATCTATCAAACCCGCACGGGCTTTCGCATCTGCCCGGTTGTGGCCCTTGTGCGCCCGGGCTTCTCGCTGCAGCCTGAGGAGGGCGAGGTGGCGGAGATCTTCGAGGTTCCGCTGGGGTTCCTGATGAACCCGGCCAACCACCAGCGCCACGGGCGCGATTGGGAGGGCAAGAAGCGCTGGTTCTATGCCATGCCCTACGACCGGCACTATATCTGGGGCGCCACGGCGGGCATGCTGCGCAACTTTTATGACCGGGTCTATGCCCCAGGCGCCCTTGGATGAGCGAGCTTGACGCCTTGAAAAACGTCGAATGGCTCCGCGACCCCGCGCTGAAGGCGGTTTTGAGCGCCCTGCGCAGCGGCGGCGGAGAAGCGCGCATTGCCGGGGGCGCGGTGCGCGACGGCCTTTTGGGGCGCCCGGTGAGCGATATCGACATTGCCACCGACCAGTCGCCCGATGAGGTGATGGCGCTGGCCAAGGCGGCCGGCCTTGCCGTTCACCCCACAGGACTGGAGCACGGCACCGTGACGGTGGTGGCCGGCGCGGATGAGGCCCGCAAAGGCTTTGAGGTGACCACGCTGCGGGTGGATGTGGAGACCGACGGCCGCCGCGCCAAGGTGGCATTCACAGACGATTGGTCGGCGGACGCCCATCGCCGGGATTTCACCATCAACGCGCTGTTTTGCAACGAAAAAGGCGAAGTCACCGATCTGGTGGACGGGCTGGCGGACCTCAGACAGCATAAGATCCGGTTTGTGGGGTCGCCCGCCGAGCGCATCCAAGAAGATCACTTGCGGATCTTGCGGTTTTTCCGCTTCTTTGCATGGTTCGGCACGGGCGCGCCGGACGCTGACGCGCTTGCTGCGTGCATCAAAGCCAAGGCCAGCCTCAAGAAGCTGTCCCGCGAGCGCATCCGCCAGGAGATGTTCAAGCTCTTCACGGCGCCGGCCGCCGTTTCCACCCTGGGCTTGATGGTCGATAGCGGCATTCTCGCTGCGGTTCTTCCAGGGCCGGTCGATGTGGAGCGGTTTGAGAAGATTTGCGCCCTGGAGCATGCCCACGAGTTCACGCCTGACCCGGTGCGGCGCCTGCGCGCGCTCAGCCTGAAGCAAAGTGCCGGCGATCTGCAGAAGGCCTTCAGGCTCAGCAATGGCGAAGCCAAGCGGCTGGGTGCGTTGGAGCAGCTTCCCCTCCTCAGCCCGGTTTTTCGGCATGCGGAAAGACAAACATTACTCTATTGGCACGGCAAACAGGCTGTTATCGATAAGCTCTTGCTCGATTGGAGCGCAGGCGCGGCTGAGATCTGGGATGCGGACTATGCCGCCCTGCTCTCAGATGCTGAAAGCTGGCGGCGACCCAAATTGCCCGTCGGCGGGAAGGATCTGCAGGCTGCCGGAATTCCGGAAGGCACTGAGATCGGCCGGCTGTTGCTGGCGCTGGAGGATTGGTGGGTGGCCGGCGGCTTCAAGGCAGGCAAGGCAGAACTCATGGCCCGGTTGGCGGCCATCAGAGCAACCTCCGATCAGACGGGTACGTCTGAGCAGGGATAAGTTGCTCGCGTGTATGGAAAATCGCGGGCATCTTCCACTCAGTTTGAGCGGAAGTTGCCTCAGGTAGGAACAGACTAGGGATTAGGCGAGACATGGAACGATTCGGCATTGGCCAGGCGGTGCGGCGGCGCGAGGACGAGAGGTTTCTGACCGGAGCCGGGCAATATCTGGACGACATCATCTTGGAGAACATGGCCCATTCCGCGGTGGTGCGCAGCCCCTATGCCCATGCCCGCATCGTGTCGGTCCGCACAGATGAAGCCGAAGGCGCCCCCGGCGTCATCGCCGTCTACACTGCGGCCGACTACATGCAGGAGGGCTATGGCCCCTTCCCCACCCTCACCGAGGTTGCCGGCATTGACGAGCATGGCGTGCGCCATCCCGAGCGCCATGCTCTGGCCTCAGGCACGGTGCGCTTCGTGGGCGATGCTGTGGCCTTCGTCATTGCCGAAACCCGGGCGCAGGCGCGCGATGCGGCCGAACTGGTCGATGTGGAGTATGAGGACCTTGAGCCGGTGGTTGAACTGGCCACCGTGCTGGACGACGACACCCCGGTGATCTGGCCGGAGATCGGCACCAACCTTTGCTACACCTTCCACAAGGGCGATGAGGACAAGACCCAAGCCGCGATCAATGCCGCGGCCCATGTGGTCGAGCTTGATTTGGTGAACAGCCGCCTCGTGCCGTCGGCGATCGAGACGCGCGGCGCCATCGGCGACTGGAACGCAGCAGGCGAGCAATACGTGCTCTATGTGTCGGGCCAGGCCGTTCATGCGCAAAAGGGCCAGATGGCCGGCGCCATCTTCAAGGTGGACGCAGAAAAGGTGCGCGTGATCGGACCCGACGTGGGCGGCGGCTTCGGGGCCAAGAACTTCGTTTATCCCGAGAACGTTCTGGTCTGCTGGGCCGCCAAGAAGCTGGGGCGCCCGGTCAAATGGGTGGCCGACCGCAGCGAGAACTTCATCTCCGAGATCCATGGCCGCGATCACCTGACCAAGGCCACCCTGGCGGTGGACGCGGACGGCAAGTTCACCGCGCTCAAGGTGGACACCATCGCCAATATGGGCGCCTACCTGTCGAGCTTTGCCACCATCATCCCCACCAGCGCCAGCTGGGTGGTGATGGGCGGCATCTACGATGTGCCGGCCATCTCCATGCATGTGCGGGCTGTCTTCACCAACACCGTGCCGGTGGATGCCTATCGCGGCGCCGGCCGGCCCGAGGCCGCTTACATCATCGAGCGCCTTGTGGACCTCGCCGCGGCCAAGACCGGGATCGAGCGGCTTGAGCTCAGACGCAGGAACCTGATCCGCACGTTCCCCTATACCCAAGCCCTCGGCATGGTCATCGATTGCGGGGCGTTCGAACAGAACCTGGACCTGGCGGGCCGGACCATCGGCTTGGACGGGTTGGACAAACGCAAGAAGAAGTCCGCCAAGAGCGGCCTGATGCGCGGCGTCGGCGTGGCCACCTATCTGGAGGTGACCTTGGGCAATCCGGCCGAGGCCACCGAGGTGCGCTTTGAAGAGGACGGCACGGTGACCCTTGCGGTGGGCACCCAGTCCACCGGCCAGGGCCACGAGACCGCGTACTTACAGCTTCTGGACAACGAACTCGCCATTCCGGCCGACAAGGTTGCCTTCCTGCAAGGCGACACCGGCAAGATCGAAACCGGCGGCGGCCATGGCGGCTCGCGCTCGTTGGGCCTCGGCGGCACGGCGTTGCTGAACGCCGCCACGGAGATCCGCGCCAAGGGGGCGGTTGCGGCGGCGCACATTCTTGATGCGGCCGAAGACGACATTGAGTTCGCCGACGGTCTCTTCACCGTGCGCGGAACCAACCGAACCATCTCGCTGCTCGAGCTCAGCCTGGCGCTGCAGGCCGCTGATGACCTGCCGGACAATGTGCCGGCCAGCCTCACCAGCAAGGGTTCAGTGCAGCGCGAGGCGTTCAACTATCCCAACGGCTGCCACATGGCCGAGGTGGAGATCGATCCGGACACCGGCGTCATCGACCTTGTGCGCTACGTGATCGTGGATGATTTCGGCAAGGTGGTGAACCCGATGATCGCCGAGGGCCAGGCCATCGGCGGCACGGTTCAAGGCATCGGACAGGCGCTGCTGGAGGCCACGGTGTTCGACCCGGCGAGCGGCCAGCTGCTTTCGGGCAGCTACATGGACTACGCCCTGCCCCGGGCCGACGATGTGCCCGACATCGAGGTGCAGCTGAACCAGGCCCAACCCACGAAGACCAACCCGCTGGGGGTGAAGGGTGCCGGGGAAGCCGGCTGCAGCGGGGCGCCGCCTGCCCTCGTCAATGCGGTGTGCGATGCCTTGTCCGGGCTTGGGATCAGGCATATGGATATGCCTTTGACGCCGGAGAAGATCTGGCGGACGGTCAAAGACGCACGAGGGTCATGAGCACCTTTGCTGATTACAGCGCCGCTGCGGCGGTTTACGACAACACCCGAAAAGCGGAAGCTTTCGAGATCTGGCTCGGCGCGCTCATGCGCCATGCCCCCGTCGCCCTGGACCGGGTGCGCCTGCTGGATGCGGGCTGCGGCACCGGGAACTATTCAGCGGCTCTCGCGCCCCATGTGGGCCGCCTCAACGGCATCGACTTCAACCCGGACATGCTGGCCGAGGCCACCGCCAAGCTGAGCGATGAGATTGCAGCCGGCCGGGCCAAGCTGGAACAGGGCTCGCTTCTGGCCTTGCCGTTTGAAGACGAGACGTTTGATGCGGTGATGATCAACCAGGTGCTGCACCATCTGGAGGATGGTGAAGACCCTGCGCGCAACGGCCATCGTGCGGCGGTGAGCGAATGTGCCCGGGTGCTGAAACCGAGCGGGGTTTTGCTGGTGAACAAATGCTCCCACCGGCAGCTGAAGGATGGCTTTTGGTACAATCAGCTCATTCCGCAAGGTTTGGACGCCTGTTGCCGGCGCATCGCGCCCACCGACCTGTTCCGCCTCATGCTGGCCGAAGCCGGATTGCAGGTGAAAAACCGCATTGTCCCGGCCGACAGCGTGATGCAGGGCGATGCCTATTTTAAGCCTGCCGGGGTGCTGGACCCCGCCTGGCGCGCGGGCGATTCCATCTGGGCCATGTCACCCGGCGAGGAGGTGGAGGCGGCCTGCGCGGCCGTCAAAGCTGTGCTTGAGGGTGATGATGCTGCCGGCTGGCTGGCCGAGCGTGATGCCCAGAGGCCCCACGTGGGCCAGCTGACGTTCTGGATTGCGCGGAAATTGGGGGGCTAGAGCGAGATGGAGCCCTGCTCCGGCCACGTGTTAAGGCTCGGCAGCCTGCGCTTGCCCCCAATGTCAGAGGGCGCGGGGCCCAATGTGAGCGAAGCCGAACTGCCGTTCACCTCGCCGCCGCCCGGCACTTTAATGTAGTAATAACCGCACAGATGCGCCTCGCCATGGATCTCCGGAAGCGGGTCGGCCGGCCCTTCGTAAACCCGGGCCCAGCCGTCCAGCATGTAGGTGTCGGGAATGGTGCGGATGAAAGGGTTTTTGCGGCGCTTGTCCAGGCGGTCATAATAAGCATCCACTTGATCGCAGATCAGCTGTTCCAGCTCATGAAGCGGCCCCGCCTCGGCGCCGAACAGCTCGTCGCTCACCCGGAAGCCGCCCCGCGCGCGGTGGGTCGACAAATTGGTCTCGGCGAACACAGCGGTCTCCAGCGACATGTTGAACGTGCATGCAGAGCCATAGCCCTCCGGCGGCTCAAGCTTGCTGACGGAGACGAACTTCTCAAAGTTCAGCAAATCCGCCACCGCGGCGCGGCCGCCGACCTCGTTCAAGGCAATGGCTTTCTGGCACAGGGCTTCAGCACTGCCCGGCGAAACCTTCAACCAGGCCTCTGCCGCCGCCAAGGCTTCGGACCATTTGCCGTGTGCCAGGAGCGCGCCTGTGAGGTCCTTGTGGACCTCAGCATCTTGCGGTTCCAGCTCAACCAGCTTGCGGAAGGCCGACACCGCCTGCGGCAGCTTGCCCGAGCGCCGTGCCGTTACCCCCAAAAGGCGCAGAATGTCCGGGCTTTCCGGCGACCGGGCCGCAAGTGGCTCCAACAACTCCAATGCAACGCCGAAATCGTCGATGGCGGCATAGTGTTTGGCCATTGTGAAATGCTGTGCGGGATCATCCGTGCTGGCAAGCAGCATCTGGCGGCACTTGTCGAAATGGGCTTTGGCTTTCTGGAAATTGCGGGCGCGTCCCTCCGCGGCCCCTGCAAGAAGGCACGCCTGCACAGCGCTGAGGTGCCCGTTTGAAACAGGTTCACCCTCTGATACCGGAATGGACTCGACATCGACCAGCGCGGCCGATTGCCCAGCCCAAGTTGCATCCTTGGTCACAATTTACCTGTAGTTTTGCGCCAGTACCCGCACTCTATCTGGCGCGTGCCTCTTTTTATTCTCGACGTCATTCTAATGATAAAACGCTGCGACTGTCACGAATCAAGTAGGAAAAGCGCTAACTGTGCAAAACTTCAGGGAATATTGAACAATGGCGATGTTTGGATCTGTCCCCAACGTACCCGTGGCCCGGCACGACCGATCTTCCGGCATGGCAGATGACATAGACTTCGAGATCAAGGGGGCCGAAGCCCAGTTCATTGAGATTGAACTTGATCCGGGCGAAAGCGCGATTGCCGAAGCTGGAAGCCTGATGTTCAAGGATGCGCACATCAGCATGGAAACCGTGTTCGGCGACGGGTCGGAACCGGCCGGCGGAACCGGCTTCCTCGACAAACTGGTGGGTGCCGGCAAGCGGCTGGTGACCGGCGAAAGCCTGTTCACCACGGTCTACACCCATCAGGGCGAGGGCAAAGCCCGGGTGGCGTTCGCATCGCCCTATCCGGGCCACATCGTGCCCATGAAGCTCGACCAGATGGGCGGGCGGCTGATCTGTCAGAAGGATGCCTTCCTGTGTGCGGCACGCGGGGTCTCGCTGGGCATCTATTTTCAGCAGAAGATCATGACCGGGCTGTTCGGCGGCGAAGGCTTCATCATGCAGACCCTGGACGGCGACGGCTGGGCCTTTATCCATGCCGGCGGCACGCTGATTGAACGCACTCTGGAGGTGGGTGAGCAGCTGCATGTGGACACCGGCTGCGTTGCGGCGATGACGCCCACGGTGGATTTCGATCTGGAACGGGCCGGATCCATCAAATCCATGATTTTCGGCGGCGAAGGGGTGTTCTTTGCCAAGCTCACGGGGCCCGGCAAGGTGTGGATCCAAAGCCTGCCCTTTTCCCGCCTGGCAGGTCGCCTATATGCATCCATGCCCCAGACCGGCGGCCGGGCCACGGGCGAAGGCTCGGTGTTGGGCGGCCTTGGGGGGATCCTGGACGGCGACCGCTACTGACGCGATTGTGGCGGCCCGACCGTTAAAATTTGAAAGCGCAAGCGCTGGAATTGAAAAGGATTTTGCTTCAAACTGCCCCCTGGAATGACGAACACCACAAACCTTATCAGCACTGCGGACCCTGAACCGGTGGCCGAGCCAGCCGGTGAGACCCAAGACGCGGCCGAAAAACCGCGCGGGCCGGAGGTGATTTCCCGGTTCGTCAAGACGCTGCCGAACCGGCCCGGCGTCTACCGCATGCTCAACGAAGCCGGCGATGTGCTCTATGTGGGCAAGGCCCGCAACCTGAAAAAGCGCGTGCAAAGCTACACCCGGCTGGTGGGCCACGACACCCGCATCGCCCGGATGATCCTGGCCACATCGTCCATGGAGTTCGTGACCACGGCGTCGGAAGCTGAGGCGCTTCTGCTCGAAGCCAACCTGATCAAGAAGCTCAAACCGCGCTTCAACGTGCTTTTGCGCGACGACAAGTCGTTCCCCTACATCTTGATCACCAAGGATCATGCGGTGGCGCAGATCAAGAAGCACCGCGGCGCGCGCAACCAGAAGGGGGACTATTTCGGACCGTTCGCATCGGCCGGCGCGGTGAACCGCACCATCAATGCGTTGCAGCGGGCGTTCCTTTTGCGCTCGTGCTCAGATTCGGTTTACGACAACCGCACCCGCCCGTGCCTTCTGCACCAGATCAAACGCTGCGCGGCGCCGTGCACCGGCGAGATCAGCGAAGAAGGCTATGGCGAGCTGGTCGAGGAGGCCCTGCAGTTTCTTGCCGGCCGCAGCCAGAAGGTCAAAGACACCCTGGCCAAATCCATGGAAGAGGCCGCTGAGGTTTTGGATTTCGAGCAGGCGGCGCGCTACCGCGACCGGATCTCCGCCCTCAGCCACGTGCAGGCCCATCAGGGCATCAACCCGCAATCGGTGAGCGAGGCGGATGTGTTCGGCATTGCCGATCAGGGCGGGCAAACCTGCATTCAGGTGTTCTTCTTCCGCGGCGGGCAGAACTGGGGCAACCGGGCCTACTATCCGCGCGCCGATAAGAGCCACACGCGCGCGGAGATCCTGGAAGCCTTCCTGGCCCAGTTCTATGACGACAAGCCCTGTCCGAAGATGATCTTGCTGTCAGACGACGTGGCCGGGCGCGCGCTGCTTGAAGATGCGCTGGGCGTGAAGAGCGGCACGCGGATCAGGATCAACGTGCCCCAGCGCGGCGAGAAGCACACCCTGGTCGCCCATGCGGTCTCCAACGCCCGCGAGGCTCTGGGGCGGCGTATGGCCGAATCCTCCTCCCAAGCCCGCCTGCTTGACGGCGTGCAGCGGGTCTTCAAACTGGAAGAGCCGCCCAAACGCATCGAGATCTACGACAACAGCCACATTCAAGGCGCGCACCCGGTGGGCGCCATGGTCGTGGCGGGGCCTGAAGGGTTCCTGAAGAACCAGTACCGCAAATTCAACATCAAATCGAAGGACATCGCCCCCGGCGATGACTTTGCCATGATGCGCGAGGTGCTGACCAGGCGCTTCTCCCGGCTGTTGAAGGAACAGGGCAGCAAGGCAGACAGCGAACCCGCGGACGAGGACGAGACGGCGCTGTGGCCGGACCTGGTGCTGATCGACGGCGGCAAGGGCCAGCTTTCGGCGGTGAACGAGGTGATGGGCGAGCTGGGCGTGGAGGATGTGGCCGTGGCGGGCATTGCCAAAGGCCCGGACAGGAACGCCGGACGCGAGCACATTCACCTGCCCGGCGAGGCGCCGTTCATGCTGGAGCCGCGCGATCCGGTTCTCTACTATATTCAACGGCTCAGGGACGAAGCACACCGGTTTGCCATCGGAACCCACCGCGCCCGGCGCAAAAAGGCAATCGGGGCAAATCCGCTCGATGAGATCGAGGGTATTGGCCCGGGGCGCAAAAAAGCGCTATTACGGCACTTCGGGTCGGCGCGCGCCGTCGGCCGGGCCAGCGTTACCGATCTTTCATGTGTTGACGGTATATCCAAGGCACTGGCAAAACAGATTCACGAGCATTTCCACGAGGGTGCTGAATGAGCGACACGGTGAACAAGGATATCGGGGTGAAACACCGCCGCGATTCCAGTGCCGTGATCACGGCGCTTCCGAACCTTTTGACCTATGGGCGGATCGCTGCCGTGCCCGCGCTGGCCGCCTGCCTGTTCTCAGACAGCGATGAGGCACGCTGGATTGCTCTGGCGATCTACGTGGTGGCCTGCATCACCGACTTCTTCGACGGGTATCTTGCGCGGATCTGGGATCAGCAATCCTCGCTCGGGCGCATGCTCGATCCGATTGCCGACAAGCTCCTGATCTCCGTGGCCCTGCTCATGCTGGTGGCCAACGGGTCGATCTATGGGGTGAACATCTGGGCGGCCATCATCATTCTGTGCCGCGAGGTTCTGGTTTCAGGCTTGCGCGAGTATCTGGCCGAGTTGCAGGTCTCCGTTCCGGTGACCCATTTGGCGAAATGGAAGACCACGCTGCAGATGCTGGCGATCGGCTTCCTGATTGCCGGGACCGCCGGCGACAAGGTGTTGCCGCACAATTGGGAGATCGGCATTACCGGCCTGTGGGTGGCGGCAATCCTCACCCTTTACACCGGCTACGACTATTTCCGCGCCGGGCTCAGCCACATCGTCGAGGACGATTGATCCGGTGAAGCTGCTCTACTTTGCCTGGGTGCGCCAGAAGGTCGGCAAGGGAGCCGAGACCGTCGCGGTGCCTGAAGACGTGACCACCGTCGCCGACCTGATTTCCTGGCTAAAAGGGCGCGGCGAAGAATACGCCTATGCCTTTGAGGACATCAGCGCCATCCGCGCCGCGGTGGATCAGAACCACCAGCCGTTCGACGCCTCAATCAAGGGCGCAACCGAAGTGGCGTTCTTTCCACCTGTCACCGGCGGCTAACGCAAAATTCCGGGGTGACGAAAAGGACTGAGACTGCTCAATTGCGGCTCATCGCGCGGGGGAGGCCTACAACGCCAGCCCCAACGCTGCAGCCAGGCGCTTGTCGCGGCCATAGACGTCTTCGCGGAAGTGGGTGGAACCGTCCTTGTTCACCCAGGCCGTCAGATAGGTGATGTGCACCGGGATCGGGTCCTTCAGGTTCACGATGCGCTTCTTGCGCGCTGCGATGGCGCCGTTGACCTTGTTCAACGACCAACCCTGCTCCTTGAGCAGAACCTCTGCCAGTTGCGGCGGGTTCTCCACCCGGATGCAGCCGTGACTGAAGACGCGCTTGGATTTGGAGAACAGGCTCTTGGCCGGGGTGTCGTGGATATAGACGTTAAAGCGGTTGGGGAACATGAACTTGATGCGGCCAAGGGCGTTCTTGGTTCCAGGGTCCTGGCGCAGGCGGAACGGGAACGCGGCCGAGGAGATACTGTTCCAGTTGACCGAATATGGATCGATCCGCGAGCCGCCGCGGATCACGTGAATGTTCTGGCGCAACAGGTAGCCGGCATCCCGGCGCAGTTTCGGCAGATACTCTTTGCGTGCAATCGAGGACGGCACGTTCCAGTAGGGGTTGATGACGATGTAGGTCATCTTCTTGGAGAAGACCGGCGTTGAATGATAGGTCTTGCCCACAACGGTTTTGGCCGTGTGGATGGTCTTACCGTTGCTCACCACCTTGAGGAACTGGTCGGCCAGATTGACGAAGATGTAGCGCCGGCCAAGGTCATCCTCCATCCAGCGCCGCCGCTCCATGTTCACCTCCATCTGGCGGACACGCGTTTCGACGGAGGTGTTGAGCGAGGCCAGGGTGGCCGGGCCCACCACGCCGTCCTGGTCAATGCCGTGGCGGTATTGGAAATGCTTCACCGCCTCCACCAAAGTCGGATCGTAGGTCAGGCCCGCCGCCTTGCTGCCTGCGGCCTTTTCGGCCGGCAAGTCGCCGCCGGAAATCATTCGCTGGCGCAGCGCCGGAACACGCTCTTGCTCCATACCCGGTTTCAGGGTCGGGCCCTCAGGCACCGTTCCCCAGCCGCCGCGTTTGGCCCAGGCGCGGTATTCGGCCAGCTTTGCCTTGAGGCGCGCGTAGTTTGCTGTCTGCGGTTTCAGTGAGGCAACCAAACCATCGATATCATCCGAGCCCGCAGCCCGCGCCAAAAGGCCTTCAGGGGTCGGGCCTTTGGGGAACACGAAGACGTCCTTGTTCACCCGGTTGGGCACCACGGTGCCGGAGCCGAGATCGCGGCCATAGTCGATCAGTGCCTTGGAGAGGATCAGTTCGAGGCCGGAAAGGGTTTCTGCATCCGATGCGCTGATCAGATCATTCAAAACATCGGCGCGGTATGTGTTGGGATGAAGCGCTTCATCGTTGGCAGCGTTCAGTAGCTTCGCCAATGTGCGGGCCTTCTTGGTGGCGCCGCTTTCTGAGGTCCAGATCGGAGCGTAGTTGCGCTCACGGTAGAAATCATGGACCCGCAGCATGCGTTCGTCATCGTCGTCGCCCAAGCCGCTGCCTTCGCCGCTGTCGATCCGGGTTTGGATGGATTCGCGCAAAGATGCCGCGGACGCATCAAGGCTCAGCGGAGCCGCAAACGCCAGCAGCAAGGCCGCGGTGAAGAAAAGTCGGTTGAGATGCCCAAGGCCCATAGGAATACCTCTTTAAAGTTTCGAATCCGGCCCGCCTCCACTGGGCGGATATTACACACGATCTTCTCGGAATCTATAGATGATCACGCCGAACACGATCAAATCAAAACACGGAACCGTCGCTGACGATGTTAATCGGCGGGCCGCCGCCCTTTCGGCGCTCGGCCGCGATGCGCCTGCCGGCCGCCCAGGTGCCGCCCTCCAGAGCCTTGGCGAGGGGGAACGCCTCTTCGGAGAGGTTCAGGTCTTGGCGAATCAGTGCGGCCAGTTCGTCCAGCACCGTCACCGTAAGAGCGCGCCATTCAACAATCGCCTCATCGCCGGGCGCAAGCAGATCGCTTGTGAGCGCCCCATCCTTGAGCTCAAGAACGCCCATGTCGATCAACAGCCCGCCATTGCGGTACTCCGCCAACCCGGTCAGGCCACCGATGTTGCGCACGCTCAAGCCCGCCGCTTCCAGAGGTTCGATCAGAGAATAGCTCAACCATTGGGAAAGCTTGTGAAACGGCACAAGGCCGTCCGGGGAACTGATCTTCGAATGGGCCCAGGTGTCGCCAAGGTTCGCCCCGCCGAGCGCGCTGCGGCCGGGCCAGATGTTGCCGAAGCACCGCAGGACCGTGATCAGGATGTCCCGGGCGTCCAAGGTGTTGCCGCGAGCCATGAACGCATCCACCAGATTGCCGATCCGTCCCTCTTCGCCGAACAGCTCAGGCTGTGTGGCCAGCGCTTGGCCAAGAGACTGCAGCAGGGCCACCCGGCCGTCCAACCCGGCAAGCGGATTGTCCGCGCCCACCTGGAATGCGGCGGCCAGATCCTCAACCCCCAGGCGCCCCAGGCCCTCAGCATCCGCCTGGCAAGGCCGGCCCGGGTCGCGGGAGAAGAGACCTGCCGTGAAAGCGTCGAAGCTGGCGATCGCGAGGCCTTCAGAGCGGCTGGTTTCGCGGCCCGTCCTGTCGGCATATGACCAGCGGGCGCCGGCACCGGCATCAAGCAGCACGCTGGTGACCGCAAGATCGAAGGCGACCCGCGCCTGTTCCACCCGGTCCCAGCTCTGCTCCGCGGCAAAGCGCACCCAGCGGTCTTCACCATCCACCACAAAATGGCGCCAGCGGGCATGAAACGGGATCTCAAGCGTGGGGTAGTTGGTGCGGATGGTCTGCAGCACATAGGCGGCGCAGGCCGGCATCCTTTCACGGTTGAGGGAGAAATGCGCCAGCTCATCGCGTTCCGCAGCGGCCATGATCTCGCCGCACCTCGACCTGATCGCCTCCGGCGTCAAAAGCCAGCGGGCCAGCTCCTCGTCTGAGGCCGGGCCGGCCGGCTCAATAGTCTTCGAGGCCACGGCCTTGGGTCTTCGTCAAGTCGGCGGGTTGGGAGACGCTCTCGTCGGTGAAGTAGCCGGCGGCTTTTTTGGCGTCCATCTCAACCTGCGCATCAGGCGGTATCAGGTCGTCGGGGATGGGCACACGCTCTCCGATCGTGATGCCCTGGCTGGCAAGCGCGTCGTGTTTCATGTCGCTCATGGAGACGAAGCGGTCGATGTGGCTGACGCCCAGCCAATGGAAGACATCGGGCATCAGGTCCTGAAAGCGCATGTCCTGGACACCGGCCACGCATTCGGTGCGCTCAAAATAGGCCCCGGCATGGTCGCCGTCCGGATTGCGCTTGCGGGCATTGTAAACCAGGAACTTGGTGACCTCTCCCAGCGCCCGGCCTTCCTTGCGGTTATAGACGATCAGGCCTGCTCCACCCTCCTGGGCCTGCTTCACGCACTCTTCGATGCCGTGGATGAGATAGGGCCGGCAGGTGCAGATGTCTGAGCCGAAAACGTCCGAGCCATTGCACTCATCATGCAGGCGGCAGGTGAGTTTGGTGTCCGGATCGCTCAAGCTTTCCGGCTCGCCGAAGATGTAGAGCGTGATGTTGCCGATGGGCGGAAGGAAGACCTTCAGATCGGAACGGGTGATGAGCTCGGGAAACATGCCGCCGGTATATTCAAACAGCGCCCGGCGCAGATTGCCCTCATCCAGACCCAGCCGGTCGGCAATTCCCGGGAGATACCAGACCGGCTCCAGCGCCGCCTTGGTGACCGAGGCTTCGCCCGATTGCGACAGCACGATCCCGTCGGGCACCAGCCTGCCCTCTTCGATGGCATGGCGGAATTCGGGAAGCTGAATGCGGGCCCGGGTGATGGCGATGGTGGGCTGGATGGAGAGCCCCGCCTTGATCTCGTCGGCGAAGACGTCCGACACCATGGCCCCGTAGGGATCGAGCGAGACAATCTTTTTGGGATCGTTCCATTGCGGGTGCGGGCCGATCTTGGCGGCCGGCGCGGTGTTGGTGAGGTCGGGCCGGTGCACCGGGTCGAGGGTGCCGGCGGCAATGGCGAGCGCGCGGTAGAGCCCATAGGCGCCCGAATGGGCCCCCACAACGTTGCGCTTGCTGGCATCGTGAAAGTTCCCGATCAGCGGCCCGCGCTCAGTCGGGGTTTGTGCGCCCCAGTTCACCGGTGTCGGTTTCGCATCGCCCGTGGGCGGGTGCGATGTCAGCACGATGTGGCGTTGCTCGCTCATGGCTCTGCTCCTTTCTCACTCCCATAGAGATGAGAAAACGTTCAGTTTGAACAATATAGCCATCAAGGTCCAGTGCAATCGGACTACAGGTTTAATGCTGCACCTTTGCGGCGCCAGGCTCTCAGCTTGGTGTGGACGGGCGGGGGCAAGCGGCGATTGCCCCTTGATCAGCCGCCCTGGGCTGCCGCACAGTACGCCCACAACGAATGCCTCAAGGACTTCAGCACATGCCCACAGACGCCACCATCGTCGATCATCCCCTGGTGCAACACAAACTGTCGCTGATGCGCGACAAGAACACACCGTCGGCCGTGTTCCGCCAGCTTTTGCGAGAGATCTCCACGCTTCTGACCTACGAGGTGCTGCGCGATCTGCCGCTGACCACAAAGAAGATCGAGACCCCGATGGAGGCTATGGACGCGCCGGTGCTGGCGGGCAAGAAGCTGGTGTTCGTCTCGATCTTGAGGGCGGGCAACGGCTTGCTCGACGGTATGCTGGATCTGGTGCCGAGCGCTCGTGTGGGCCATGTGGGCCTCTACCGGGACCCGGTCACGCTCACCCCGGTTGAATATTACATGAAGGTGCCTGAAGACATAGGCGACCGGCTGACGATTGCGGTTGACCCCATGCTGGCCACGGCAAATTCCGCCTCAGCGGCGCTGACGCGGCTGAAAGAGGTGGGCGCCAAGAACATCAAGTTCGTCAGCCTTCTGGCGGCGCCCGAGGGCATTAAGGCGTTGACGGCCGCCCACCCGGATGTCCCCATCTTCACCGCGGCCCTGGACAGCCACCTCAACGACCATGGCTACATCGTGCCGGGCCTCGGGGATGCAGGCGACAGGATGTACGGCACCAAGTAAGCCGCTAGACCCAGCCGGCCAGTTCGTTCTCAACCAAGGCGGTGAGCACCTCGATGCCCTCGTCGCTGTCGTTGAGGCAGGGAACGGCCGTGAAATTCTCGCCGCCGTTTTCCTCAAACACTTCCTTCAGGCCAATGGCGATTTCTTCCAGGGTCTCCACGCAGTCGGCAATGAAGGCCGGCATGATCATCGCAAGGTTCTTGGTGCCGCCGTGTGCCAGCTCGCGCACCGTGTCTTCCGCATAGGGCTTCAGCCATTCCTCACTGCCGAAGCGCGACTGGAACACGACCTGTAGCTTGTCGTCCTCCCAGCCCAGTTTTTCGCGCATCAGGCGGGCGGTCTTCATGCAGTGGCAGTGGTAGGGGTCGCCCAGATCCAGATAACGCTTGGGCAGACCATGGAACGAGGCCAGCACCAGATCGGGTTTCCAATCAAGCGTGGCGAGGTGGGCGGTCATCGAGCGCACCAGAGCATCGACATAGACCGGGTGGTCATGGAAGGCCGGCACCGTGCGGATCGCCGGTTGCCAGCGCAACTCTTTGAGAACATCGAACGCCTTGTCCTGAACGCTGGCGGTGGTGGCGGCGGAATATTGCGGATAGAGCGGGAACAGCAGCACCCGGTCACAGCCGGCCTCTTTCAGCTTCTCGACCTTCTCTTTGATCGGCGGCAGGCCGTAGCGCATGGCCCAGTCCACCATGACGCCCGGATGGTCGGCCAGGGCGCCGGCCACCTTCTCTGCCTGGCTGCGGGTGATGGTCTTGAGCGGAGATTCGTCCAGCTCATGGTTCCAGATCTGCTCATAAGCCTCGCCGGACTTCGACGGCCGGGTGGTCAGAATGATGCAGTTCAGGATGAACCACCAGATGGGCCGGGGCACGTCGATCACCCGCTCATCCCAGAGGAACTCTTTCAGATAGCGCCGCATGGGCCAATAGGACGTGCCCTCGGGCGTGCCCAGATTGATCAGCAACACGCCAATCTTGCCGTAGGCGACCTTTGGGTGGCCGGCGGGGAAGTGTTCTGCGGGATCAGCGGTTTTCTTTAACATCATGCACTCGTTCTAACCCATTCAACGCAAGCCAGCCACTGCCGGTTCAGGGCCTATGTCTGTATGAGGGGAAAATGGTGGCTGCAGCGTTCGTTTCAAGTTTGGATTGCGTTATGCTGGCCGCATGTTCGATTCCCCCCAGGCAGAGGCTGCGCTTTGGCGATCAAGCTCAGAACAAGACTGAAAACATGGCTCGCGCCGGTGGCCGGGGCAATGGTGCTGCTCGGCGCAGTCTACCTGCACTATGCCCAACCGCTCCTGATCGAGGCGGTCAGCCTGTCGGTGTTCGACACTTATCAAAGGATCAAACCACGCGCTCAGGCAGACAGCGCCGTGCTGGTTGTCGATATTGACGAAAGCTCCCTGAAGGCCCGGGGCCAATGGCCCTGGCCACGAACGGAAATTGCCGACCTGGTCGTAAAGTTGACGAACATGGGCGCGGCGGCGATCGCCTTCGACATCGTTTTCTCAGAGCCGGACCGCACCTCGCCGATCAGGCTTGCAGAGCTTCTCAAGTCTCTCGATCTTTTGAAACCGGATGCCAACCTGGAAACCTTGCCGGACAATGACAAGATCCTCGCAGAGTTCCTGAAGCAGACCCCCACCATCGGCGGCATGATCTTGACCCACGAGGCCAATGAGCGCCGCCCTCCCCTGAAGCGCGGCACGTCGCATGGCGGCACCGACCCGGCACAATATCTTCCAAGGTTTCAAGGGGCGGTCAGCAATCTGGACATACTGGATGCCGCGCCGCCCGGGCTTGGCTACTTCTCGTTTGAGCCTGACCGGGTGGACCGGGTGGTGCGCCGCCTGTCCTTGGTGTCCGCGCTCAGGGAGACGATCTATCCCTCTCTTGTGGCCGAAGCCCTGAGAGTGGCGCAGAACGAGGACTCAATCTTCATCAAAAGCAACGATGGCAGCGGGGAATGGTCGGCCGGCAGCAAGGGTGGCATTGTTCTGGTGAAGGTGGGCCAAATCGTCGTTCCCACCAATGAGAATGGCGAGGTTTGGATCTACTATTCCGGCCCCCGGCCCGGACGCGTCATGTCGGTGAACAAGATCCTTGCCGCCGGCGAAGACGATATGCAGGCGCTGCAAGCGGCCGTCCAGGGCAAGATCGTGCTGATCGGCACCAGCGCTCCTGGGCTTTTGGACATTCGGGCAACGCCGCTGAGTTCGTCCACCGCAGGCGTTGAGGTGCATGCAGAAGCAATCGAACAGATCCTGGCGGGGGTCTATCTCACACGCCCCGACTGGGCCACGGGCGCAGAGCGCTGGGCGATGATCATAGCTGCCCTTGCGCTGATCATGCTGATGCCCAAGATCGGGCCGCTCTGGTGTGCCGTGCTTGGCGGCATCATCGTGGTCTGGTCTGCCGGCGGATCCTGGTATGCGTTCTCGCAGCATCTCTATCTGTTTGACCCGGTCTATCCGATCCTGGGGGCGACGGCTGTCTATCTGGTGGTGTCGGGCGCGCTGTTTCTGACCGCAGAACGCGAGCGCCGGTCGGTGCGCCGGGCGTTCTCGCAATATCTGGCGCCGGAGATGGTGGAACAGCTGGCAGAAGACCCTGAAGGGCTCAAGCTGGGTGGTGAGGACAAGGAGCTCACTATTCTGTTCTCTGACGTGCGCGGCTTCACCCAGATTTCCGAGAAGCTGAACCCGCAGGAACTCACCCAGCTGATGAACGGGTTCCTGACCCCCATGAGCGACACGCTTATGGATCATGGCGCCACCATCGACAAATATATCGGCGATGCCATCATGGCGTTCTGGAACGCACCGCTTGATGTGGCGGACCATCCGAGCAAGGCCTGCAGCGGTGCTTTGGCCATGGTGGAACGCCTGACGGACGTTCGCGCAGAGACCGGCCAGGACATTCAGGTCGGCATCGGCATTAACACGGGCATGTGCAGCGTCGGCAATTTCGGCTCCACCCAGCGCTTCAACTATTCTGCCCTTGGAGATGCGGTGAACCTGTCGTCGCGCATCGAGGGGCTCACGAAGACCTATGGCGTACCCATCCTGGTGGGCGAGGCCACCATGCGCGCCGCCCCGGGATTTGCCCATCTGGAGGTTGATCTGATCCGGGTGGTCGGCAAGCAGAAGCCTGAATTGGTTTCCGCTCTTCTGGGCGGACCGGAGCTTGCCGCCGACAGCGACTTCAAGACCATGAAGGAATACCATGACCATGGGCTGGCCGCCTTCCGCCAGCAGAACTGGACAGAGGCCGAGGCGGCCTTTGCCGCGGCGCGGGCGGCAAAGTGCGCAGGTTCTTCCCGTGAGGTCATCTACGACCTTTACGATGCCCGCATCGCCGCCTGCCGGGCAGACCCCCCGCCCCAGGACTGGGACGGGGTAAGCGTTGCAACCAGCAAGTAGACCCTGACGGCAGAGCATGAGGTGAGGTGTGATAAGTCCGTCTCGATTGGATCTATCCTAATGTCGCCCTCGGGCTTGACCCGAGGACCCAAGCGGAACACTCAGGCTTCCGCCGCCCTGGACCCTCGGGTCAAGCCCGAGGGCGACACCGTTGGAGAAGCCTTTCATGGCGTCCCCATCGGGGCACAGAATGCGCTAGAACTGCAACGTGCTGACTTGCTTCACCTGAGGCAAGGCCTCAATCTGGTTGAGCACTTTGACCGGCACGGCGGCGTCAACCGCCACCAGGGCAATGGCATCCGCGCCTTGGGACTGACGCCCCAGATGGAACGTGGCGATGTTGACCTCAGCGTCCCCCAGCAAAGTGCCCAGGGCACCGATGAAGCCCGGTTTGTCCTCGTTGGTGACATAGAGCATGTGCGGCCCAAGTTCTGCCTCAAGGTTGATGCCCTTGATCTGGATGATGCGCGGTTTGCCGTCTGAGAACACCGTGCCGGCGACGGACCGTTCCTGACGTTCAGTCTTAACCGTCAAGCGGACGTAGCTGTCGTAGGCCCCGCGCGGGGTCTGGCGGACCTCGTCGACGGCAATGCCCCGTTCGCGTGCGATGGCGGGGGCTGAGACCATGTTCACGTCGGCCATGGCGGGCCGCATCAGGCCGGCGAGCAGAGCAGAGGTAAGCGCGCCGGTGTTCATGTCGGCCACGTCGCCGGCATATTCGATCACAATGGCCCTCAGGCCCGTCTGGGTGAGCTGTCCGGCAAACGAGCCCAGTTGCTCTGCAAGGGCAACGAACGGCTTCAGCTTCGGTGCCTCCTCGGCGCTGATGGAGGGCATGTTGAGGGCGTTGGTGACAGCGCCGGTCAGAAGATAGTCGGACATTTGTTCAGCCACCTGCAGCGCCACGTTCTCCTGGGCCTCCGTGGTCGCCGCGCCCAGGTGCGGGGTGCAGACCACGTTCTCAAGGCCGAACAGGGGATTGTCCTTGGCGGGCTCTTCCTGAAACACATCCAGGGCAGCGCCGGCCACCTGTCCGCTCTCCAAAGCCTCTTTCAAGGCCGCTTCGTCGATCAGGCCGCCGCGCGCGCAATTGATGATGCGCACACCCTGCTTCACCTGGCCCAGCGCCTCCGCACTGATGATGCCGCGGGTCTTGTCGGTGAGCGGGGTGTGCAGCGAAATGAAGTCGGCCCGCGGTAGGAGCTCTTCAAGCTCGACCTTCTCCACGCCCAGCTCAACGGCCCGCTCGGCCGACAGGAAGGGATCGAACGCAACAACGCGCATCTTCAAGCCTTGCGCCCGGTCGGCCACCACGGCGCCAATGTTGCCGCAGCCGATGATGCCGAGGGTCTTGCCGAACAGTTCCACCCCCATGAAGCGCGACTTCTCCCACTTGCTGGCTTGCGTGGAGGAGTTCGCGGCCGGGATCTGCCGGGCCAGGGCCATCATCATGGTGATGGCATGTTCGGCCGTGGTGATGGAATTGCCGAACGGCGTGTTCATCACGATGATGCCCTTTGCCGTGGCGGCGGCGATGTCGATATTGTCCACGCCGATGCCGGCGCGGCCGATCACTTTGAGGTTTTCAGCCGCGGCGATGATCTTTTCGGTCGCCTTGGTGGCCGAGCGAACGGCCAGCCCGTCATAATCGCCGATGCGTTTGTGCAGGGCGTCTTTGTCCTTGCCAAGATCGGGTTCGTAATCAACGGCCAGGCCGCGGTCTTTGAAGATTTGTACGGCGGTGGGAGAGAGTTTGTCGGAAATCAATACCCGGGGTGTCATTGAACTTTGTCCTTGTCGTCTAATGAAAGAGTGCTGGATCAGCAAATTCAGGAAAGCTCGGCGGACGCCTGCTCATAGGCCCAGTCGAGCCAGGGCGTTAGAGCCGCAATGTCGGCCGTTTCGACCGTGGCCCCACACCAGATGCGAAGACCCGGCGGCGCATCGCGATAGGCGCCGATGTCATGGGCGGCACCGGCTTCGTCCAATAGCTTCGCCATCTTCTTCGGGATGCCCGCGGCTTGCTCTGCACTCAATCCGGCAACAGCGACATCGGACAGCTTCAGGCAGACCGAGGTATTGGAGCGCTCAGCCGGCGCGGCGGCGAGATGTTCGATCCAGCTCCTCTGCTCCGCCCATCCCGCGATGGCTGCAGCATTCGCGTCGGCGCGGGCCATGAGACCGGCCAGGCCGCCGACGCTTTGGGCCCACTCAAGCGAGGCGATGTAGTCTTCAACACACAGCATGGAGGGTGTGTTGATCGTGGCCCCTTCAAATATGGCCGCGTTCAGCTTTCCGCCCTTGGTCAGGCGGAAGATCTTTGGCAGCGGCCAGGGCGGCTCATAGCTTTCCAGCCGTTGCACCGCGCGGGGGCTGAGGATCAGCATGCCATGGGCCGCCTCGCCGCCCAGCACCTTCTGCCAGGAGTAGGTGACCACATCGAGCTTGGGCCAGTCCAGATCCTGGGCGAAGGCGGCAGAGGTGGCATCGCAGATGGTGAGGCCCTCGCGGTCGGCGGCGATCCAGTCCGCATCCGGCACGCGCACGCCTGAGGTGGTGCCGTTCCAGGTGAAGACGCAATCTCTGTTCTTGGTGTCGACGCTGGCAAGGTCTGGCAAGTGACCGTAATCAGCTTCGATCAGGCGCACATCGTCGAGCTTCAGCTGCTTGACCACGTCGGTGACCCAGCCTTTGCCGAAGCTTTCCCAGGCCAGCATGTCGACACCGCGGGCGCCCAGCATCGACCACAGGGCCATTTCCACCGCGCCGGTGTCCGATGCCGGCACGATGCCGATGAGATAGTCGTCAGGAACGCGCAGCACATCGCGGGTGAGCGAGATGGCCAGCTTTAAACGAGCCTTGCCCTCTGCTGCCCGGTGCGAGCGCCCTAACAGTGCATTTTCAAGAAGTCCAGGGGTCCAACCTGGGATTTTGGCACAAGGCCCGGACGAAAAACGCGGATTGGCCGGCCGCGCGGCCGGTGTGGGGATGTTTGTCATGTCCCTACCCTTCCAGATAGCTGCCTCTCGTTGGGGAGAGGTGTCCCACGGACGGGTGTATGCGGGCCGGGGCGCTAAGTCAACCGGGGGCGTGGGCCACGGAGCGGGCAGGAAGTCGCAGGACCAGGACAAGGCCCACGGTCAAAAGGGCGGCAAGGGAGCCGAAGGCGATGGAGTAACTCGCCGTCATGTCGAAGGCCCAGCCTGCCAGGATCGGTCCGAGGGCGCCGCCTATGGTGCCGAACAGCAGAATGAGCCCAAAGATCGCGCCGTGGGCCTTCAGCCCGAAATACTCCGCAACCGTGGGCGAGACGGCCGTGAACAGCCCGCCATGGGCGAAACCATAAAGCGCCACCGCTCCGAACAGCGCCCAGGGTGTGTGAATGAGCAGAAAGGCCAGAAGGCTGATGAGGAGCGGAATGAAGCAGAACATCAAGGCGCGTCTCCCGCCGATCTGATCGGCAAGGGTTCCGACGGTCAAACGGCCGATCACGCTGGAGGCGCCGATGACAGAGAGCAAGATGGCCGCCAACGCAGGCGTCATGCCCAAGTCCATGCCATGCACCACAATGTGTAAGGGAATGGTTGTGAGGGTGGGAAAGAAACAGAACTGGATGGCGCACAGCTTCCACAAAAGAGAGCTGCGGCGGGCTTCATCAAACGGCATGCCGGAACTGATGCTGCCGTGATCGGAGCCTTGGTCGGCCGGAGGGCTTTTCATCAAGGAGGCCGCACCCAGCAGCATGATCACCGCCGTAACCCCCAATATGATCAATGCGGAGCGCCACCCGAACTGCGCAATCAGGATGGCGGCAAACGGCGGAAGCGCGACCTGACCTGCGGCCGTGCCGGTCTTGACCACGCCGGTCATGACCCCGCGGCGCTGGTGGAACCAACGGGCGATGGTGGAGAGCGTCACAACGTCATGGGTGGCCATGCCCACGCCGATGAACATGCCGAACAGAACGAACAGCTGCCAGGGCTGGGTGACCTGAGAAAGCAGCGCGTAGCCGACGCCGCACAAGGTGCCGGCAACGCTTAGCACGACGCGCGGCCCGTAACGGTCATTCAGGCGGCCGCCAACGAATGCCAGAATGCCCATCACCAGAAACGCCAGCGAGATGCAGCTCGACAGCAAAGTGCGCGACCAGCCGTACTCCACCTCAAACGCCTTGAAGAACAGGCCGTAGGAGAACAACAGGCCGATGACGAAGAACTGTGTGAGGCAAGCGCCCAGAACGATCAGGTAGCGTTCGTCTATTGATTTGCTGGCGGCACCACGAAGCACTGAAATAAGGATCCGGTGTTGATCGGTTCGGCGGAAGGTGGATTGGCTGGGGCGGCAGGATTCGAACCTGCGAATGGCGGCACCAAAAGCCGCTGCCTTACCACTTGGCCACGCCCCATTATCCAATCCCTACATGCCGGCCCACTCCGGGAGGGCAGACCAACATCAAGGAAATCAAGATAACTCCGTGAGTCGCGGCGGAACATAATCGCTCAGCGCCCTGACTGCAATCGCCGAATTTGCACTTTTCACCGCTTGCGGGCCGGACATCACGGCGTTATAACCCATCGCCTTTGGCGGAGTGTAGCGCAGCCTGGTAGCGCACCTCGTTCGGGACGAGGGGGTCGCAGGTTCAAATCCTGCCACTCCGACCAAACGCCCTTCGGCGCGACCAGAAAATCTTCGATCTTTCAAATCTTTACTGGAAGTGCACGTCTATTGCCGGTGCACGGTGAGCTGCGGGAACGGGATGGTCCAGCCGTTTTCGGTGCAGCATTCAACGGCAATCCGCGCCATGGCATGGGCGATGGGATCGTAAAGATGGCCTGTGCCCGGCGCCACATCCACTTCGATCTCATAGTCCAAAGACGATGAGCCCGCCTGGAAAAGCGTTACAAATGTGGCCAGCAACTTGTCGGACGCCACCAGAGAGCGGATCTCCCGGTCCACATGGTCCCGCATGATCTTGGCGACCTCGCCCGAAGCGGCCGCGGCCTGATGGGAATAGTCGATGCCGAACTCGATTGTGGAGCGGTAGCCTTGCGAGACGTTTTTTGGGTTCTGCTCAAGGAACGCCTGGGTGGTGAAATGGGACACCGCGCCGCCTTCTTCGCGCAAATGCACCGCCTCGGGGCTTTGCAGAATCACCTCGGCCCAAAATCCGTTGTCCAGAACAACCCAGTCGCCTTCTTCGCACGGGAACCATTTTTCCTTTTCGTCCATGGGGCGCGAGTGCTGACCCCTGAGCTCCCTCACCGGCACGGTGAAGAAGCCGCCGCGCAAGGACGGGTTTTCCAAGGTGGAATAAAGGTCAAGCTTGTTCACCCGCCACGGGATGCCGTTGAACACCACCCGTTCGCCTTCCTGCACCGCGCCCAGGTTGAGCAGCAGTGTGATCTGTTCAAACAGGGCCGGCAACGATTTTAGAATGAACCAGCCAATGGCGATGAACAGGATCAGCATGAAGCCGGTCAGCAGCCAGTCATTGTAGTAGTTGAAGATCGCGATGGCCGTGCCGAAGGCCGTGGCCGCGGTGGCGATGTCGTAGATCAGCGAGCCCAGCCGCACAGGAAAGCTGCGGTTGCGCCGCACGCCGATCATCCGCAGGATGAAGCGGCGCAGCAGACGCATCACCAGGATGACCAGGGCAAAGGCCAGAATGCCGTAGGCCAGGTTGCGCCCGCGATCTGAAAAGAACGACGAGAAGGCGCGGTTGGCCGTTTCGCGCGCATCCACCCGCTCCGACAGACGCGCCTGCAATTGCTGCTGGGCCGTTGTGGCCAGGTCCTGGGCCGCGATCTGGCGACGCTGCCAGTTTTGAAGAATGGAGCTCAGCCGTTCCTTGACCGCATCGCTGTCGGAGGCTTGCTCGATCATTGGCTGGATATGGGCGATGGCGTCGGTGGCGGTCTTCTCACGCTGCTTTGCGGCCAGCAAGGTGCGCTTCAGGTGCTCGATCTGCCGGGCATTCTCCGTTGCGGACTTCAAAATCCACACGAACGGCTTGATCAGTTGCTCCAACTCATCTTGCAGCTCGAACTTCTCGCTGGCGGGCTTGAAGTCTTCCTCAGACACGCCGGTGGCCAAGCTGACCACTTGGTCATCGAGTTTTTCCAGCTCGGCGTTGACCTCCTTCAGCTTTTCGCTGAGGTCCTTCTTGTCCACATCGTTTTGGGCCTTGTCGATCTGCGCGCGCAATTCCTTGGCGATCTCTCTTTTCGCCGCTTGAGCGTCAAGGATGCTGGAGATGGCTTTCAAGGAAGAGCGGACGGCCTGTCTCTCGTCGGTCGTCTGCGACTGTGCGAAGACGGACCCGGCCAGGAGACAAACGATGGCCAGCGAAGCGAGAGCCGCCCCGATGGCGTGAAGGGGGGATCTGATGCAATTCATTGCGGTCTTATAGCAACCAATGTGGCTGAGAGAAACGGCGTACAAATGCCGCTGTCCGGCCCGCGGTCTTCTCGGCTATAGTGCGTTAGGCGACACTGAAGGACCGTTATGAGCAACCTTGATCCGGAAACCGGCAGCTTCTTTCCGCGCGACCGCAGCTGGCAGCCCAAGGCCTATACGCCGGACTACAAGACCAGCGTGGTGCGTTCACCGCAAAAGGCACTGATCTCCTTTCCAAACACGATTTCGGAGATCACCGGACCGGTCTTCGGCCACAACCTCTTGGGCGCGCTGGATCATGATCTGATCCGCAATTTCGCCAGCCCCGGCGAGAGCGCGATTGGCGAGCGCATCATTGTGCACGGCCGGGTTCTGGACGAGCGCGGCCGCGGCGTTCCAGGCGCCCTGATCGAGGTGTGGCAGGCCAATGCGGGCGGGCGCTACCGCCATAAGAACGAAGGTTACATGGCGCCGCTCGACCCAAATTTCGGCGGCTGCGGGCGCACCATCTCCAACGAGGACGGCGCCTATGAATTCCGCACCGTGCGCCCCGGTCCCTACCCCTGGCCCAACGGGGTCAATGACTGGCGCCCGGCGCACATCCATTTCTCGTTGTTCGGCGCCGGATTTGCACAGCGCCTGATCACCCAGATGTATTTTGAGGGCGATCCGCTGATCGCGCTCTGCCCGATCGTGAACACCATCTCCGACAAGCGCGCCATCGAGCAGCTTGTGGCGCCGCTCGACATGGCCAACACGGTGCCCATGGATGCGCGGGCCTACAAGTTCGACATCGTGCTGCGCGGGCGGCGCTCGAGCCTGTTCGAAAACAAGCTGGAGGGCAACTGATCATGGTGCAGCCGCTGAACCGCTTGAAGGAAACCGCCTCCCAGACCGCCGGGCCCTACGTGCATATTGGTTGCACACCCAATTTCCTTGGCATGAGCGGGATCTACTCCGAAGATCTGGGCGTCGCCATGGTCAACGACAGGACCAAGGGCGAGCGGATCACGGTGAGCGGCCGAGTGGTCGACGGCACCGGCACCCCGCTCAAAGATGCGCTGCTTGAGATCTGGCAGGCCGATGCGGACGGTCTTTACAACAGCCCTTCAGAGCTCAGAGGCTCGGCCGACCCGAACTTTACCGGCTGGGGCCGCCAGCCCACCGACCTTGAAAGCGGCGTCTTCCGTTTCGAAACCATCAAGCCCGGCCGGGTGCCGTTCGGCGACGGCCGCCTGCAGGCGCCACACATCTCGGTCTATATCGTGGCGCGCGGCATCAATCTGGGGCTCAACACCCGGATGTATTTCGGCGACGAGGAAGAGGCCAACGGCGAGGATCCGATCTTGAGCCGCCTGGAGCACAAGATCCGCATCCCCACTTTGATTGCCCAACGGGACGGCGACACCTACACGTTCGACATTCATTTGCAGGGTGATGAGGAAACGATATTCTTTGATATTTGACCAAATATCAATCTACAGCAGATTTCCGCCGCTATTTACCCCTGAACGGCAACAGAAGACACCACAGAAAGTTTGACGGCTTGCTGTCCTGATAGGGTTTCAAACCGATGGTCATGGCTTCATGGCCGTCCCTCGGCTGGTCGATATAGGTGCCGAACATGCGGTCCCAGACCGACAGGTTGAAACCGTAATTGCTGTCGGTCTCGCGCTGGTGAATGGAGTGGTGCACCCGGTGCATGTCCGGGGTCACGAACAGGCTGCGCACGATCTTGTCGAGCCACAGGGGCATGCGCCAATTGGCATGGTTGAACATGGCCGAACCATTCAGCAAGACCTCAAAGATGAACACGCCGAGCGCCGGGGCGCCGATGAGGATGATCACCACGAACTTGTAGAGCATGGAGAGCACGATCTCCACGGGGTGAAACCGGGCGCCGGTGGTCACGTCAATGTCGCGGTCGGCGTGGTGCATCTGATGCACCCGCCACAATATGGGGATCTTGTGGGAGGCCACATGCTGGCCGTAGATCGCCAGATCCAGCAAAATGGCCGCGGCAGCCACCTCAAACCAAAACGGCAGATCGAGCAGGCCGAACAGGCCCCAGCCCTTGGCCGTGGCAATGCCGGCCATACCCACGGCCAAAATCGGAAAGAGCAGGCGCAAGGTCAGGGTATCGGCGACCACGATGGCGATGTTGGTGAACCAGCGCCGGGCAATCGGCTCAGTGCGGTCTTTGCGCGGCATGGACAGCTCCAGCGCGGCCATAATCGCGAACACGCCGGCGAAGACGCTCAGGCGAATAAGACTTTCGTTTTCGATGCCGGGCTCCATAGGCGGTCAAGATCCTGTTCAGGCGACAGGTGACGTCAAAACCGGTTCACAGGCAGCTTAAGATATTGATTGCCGTCATCTTCGGCCGGCGGCAGGTGGCCGCCGCGCATATTGACCTGGATCGACGGCAAGATCAGCTTGGGCATGCCCAGCTTTGCATCACGCTCCTCGCGCATCTTGACGAAATCCTCCGCCGGCACGCCGCCGCCCATGTGGATGTTCTTCTTCTTCTGCTCGCCCACAGTCGTCTGCCAGGCAAACTCATCGCGGCCGGGAGCCTTGTAGTCGTGGCAGACGAAGATGGTGGTATCATCGGGAAGCTCAAAGATCCTCTGCACCGAGTTGTAGAGTTCTTCTGCACTGCCGCCGGGGAAGTCGCAGCGCGCGCTGCCATAATCGGGCATGAAGATGGTGTCGCCGGTGAAGGCGGCATCCTCAATGACGTACGTCAGGCAGGCCGGCGTGTGGCCGGGGGTGTGGATCACCGAGGCGTTCATGGTGCCGATGGTGAAAGTGTCGCCATCCTCAAACAGGGCATCGAACTGGCTGCCGTCGCGCTCAAAGGCCGTGCCGGCATTGAACACCTTGCCGAACACCTCCTGAACCACGGTGATGTTCTTGCCGATGCCCAGCTTTCCACCCAGTCTTTCCTGGATGTAGGGGGCGGCCGAAAGATGGTCGGCATGCACATGGGTTTCGATCACCCATTCGGCTTCCAGACCCTCTGTCTTCACATATTCGATGATTGCATCAGCCGATGCGTAGGTGATGCGTCCGGCGGACATGTCGTAGTCCAACACGGTGTCGACAATCGCACATTTCTTTGTCTTCGGGTCAGACACCACGTAGCTGATGGTGTTGGTGCCTGGGTCGAAGAAGCCTTTTACGTTTGGGATCATGGAAGCCGGTCTTTCTGTTTCCTCTGCGGCGGATATATTCGCCTTCCCTAATATAAGCGATGCGCCCCGGCACCGCAATTACACCTGCCCTAACGTATTGGTGATCTACATCAGCAGTTCAGTTGAGATAGAGCGCTCCGCCAGGTTTGAAGCTGATTGTTCGCCCTCAAACCATTGCAGTTTCTCTCTCAGACTGACCACGGTCCCGATGATCACCAAGGCCGGGCCCTTCAGTTCTGCTTTTGCACCATCGGCGGCTATGGTGCCCAAGGTGCCGGTTATGACCTGCTGATTCGAGCGGGTGCCATTGTCGACAATCGCCGCCGGCAGTTTGGCATCTGCACCACGGGCAACAAACTCTCCGGCCACCTTCTCCAAAGACCCCAGCCCCATATAAATCGCCACGGTCTGGCCCGGTCTGAGCAACGAGGCCCAATCCATCTCCAGCACGCCGTCGCGGCGATGGGCGGTGACGAAGACGCAACTTTGGGCATGGTCCCGGTGGGTCAGCGGGATGCCGGCATAAGAGGCGCAGCCCGACGCCGCGGTGATGCCGGGCACCACCTGGAAGGGAACACCTTCAGCCGCCAGGGTCTCAATCTCTTCTCCGCCGCGGCCGAAAATGAAGGGATCGCCACCCTTCAGGCGCAGCACCCGCTTGCCTTCCTTGGCAAGACGCACCAGAAGCTGGCTGATCTCCTCTTGCGGAAGCGTATGGTCCCGCGGCCGCTTGCCCACATAGATACGTTCGGCATCCCGGCGCACCAGATTGAGCACCCCCTCCCCGATCAGGCGGTCATGCACCACCACATCGGCCAGCTGCATCAGGCGCAAGGCCCTGAACGTCAGAAGATCAGGATCCCCCGGCCCGGCGCCCACCAGGAAGACCTGGCCAACGGGCTCGCCCTGCTCCTCTTTCACCACGGCGTCCAATTCTGCTCTCAGCTGCTCTTCGGCCCGTGTCTCATCGCCGGCCAGCACCAGATCTGCCGTGGGGCCGTAGATGGCCCGCTCCCAGAATTTGCGGCGCGCCATGCCGTTCTGGAGCTTGGACGACACCAATTCGCGAAACTGGCCGGCAAACTCGGCGAGGCGGCCGTAGGTGGCGGGCAACATGGTCTCCAGCCGCGCCCGGATCATGCGCGCGAGAATGGGCGCGGTACCGCTGGAGGACACCGCGATCACCAAAGGCGTGCGGTCGACAATGGAGGCCATGATGAAATCGCACTGCTCGGGAACGTCGGCAATGTTTGCCGGAACACCGGCCGCCCGGGTCAGCTCATAAAGCGCCCCGTCGATCGCTTCATCCTCGCTTGCACCGAAGGCCATGACCGCGCCGGCAAGATCCTCAGCGGCGGCCGCTCTTGCTTCGTGGACAAAACCGGGCCGTTCCAAAAACTCGTCGAACTCACCGCCCAACTGGTCAGCAAACACCGTCACATGTGCGCCGGAGCGCAGGGAAATCTCCGTGCGCCGTGCGGCCACCGTGCCGCCGCCGGTGACCACCACCTTGTGGCCCTTGAGGTTGTAGAAAACCGGGAGCTGTTCCATCGCGCCTTGTTCCGATGCTGACCCTGCCGTCTCGTTGTCTCTGTGAGAACGCCTTCTGACGGGCACTTGTCAAACGAAAAGCACTTAAACCGGCGTTCGCAGTCGCAAATTGCCAAATGTCAACGCGATTGGCCTTTTTCCGGCCCGTGGGTGGCGTTTCCACGCCTTAGGATGACGCTTACGTGACCTCACTTCACCTAAGGTCAGAATATCTTGCGCCGGCGCGTGAGGACCGAGCGGGAACGCGTCTACAAAAATTTTGGCCGCACGCTGCCGGGTTTCGAGCCGGATCAGGCTGCGTTGAGAACCGCAGATGCGGACGTGTGGAGGACAGTTATGGCGACAATCGAAGAGCTGAAAGCACAGCGCGAGGCATCCCTGAAAGCGACCGCGGGCGGCCCGCCGGCGCGCACCATCAACCAGTTTTTCGGCGTGGGCCCGATCACCGACCTGACCGCCGATGAAGTGGACAGCCGGCGCATGCGCTTTGAGTTTGAAGCCTGGCTGGAAGCCAACTACCGCAAAGTGGACGACAACAATAAACCGATCGGTGCCTTCACCGCCTCGGAGATCGGTCGCAGCATGCACCGCGGCTATCCGGCCGACAAAATCCTGCTCGACATGATGGGCGAGATCCACCGCTATTTCGGCTTTCCCGACAAGAACAAGATGGCGGTTGGCCTGGGCGGCGGGCACAGCGGGTTCACCGTTTGCATCATGCACATGATGAACGCCAACGATCCTGAGCAACATATCTTCGTGGACACGCCCCGCCCGGAATCGGACGCGGCCATGGCAGGCGGCTTCTTCCGCCAGTCGTGGGGCGCCCAGATGATCGAGATGCATCGCTTTTCGCAGAACGGCGATGAGGCCCGGCTACACTTCAGCGACAATGAGGGCGCCATACCCTCTGCCGACGAGCTGGAAGCCATGGGCATCAAACAGTTTGTGGGTGTGGGGCACGAAACCACCGGGGCGACCACCTATACCGACGGCGACATCGCCAACCTGTTGGAATGGATCGACCGCGATCCGGCCAACCACCATGCGGTGATCGATGCCACCTCCATGCTGGGCGCCATGCCATGGCCGGAAGTGGCGGTCAGCGCGTTCATGTCGAAATGCTGCATGTTCATGCCCTTCCAGAAAGCCATTGGCGGCATCTCCGGCTACCTCGTCGCGTCGTTCACGCCTGAGGCCCTTGAGCTGATCGAGGCCAACCAGAAGAACCCGGCCTGGGCCATTCCGCGCCAGTTGAAGATCGTCGTGCCCGCCGACCCCAAGCGGCCGCTCAGCGGAGAAAAGTCCACTGCGCTCGGCCCGATCTATGACCCTGCCGAGCACAAGATGCTGGGCGGCATCATCAACACCTATTCCACGCTTGCCTTCGCGGAGACCACATTCGGCCTGCAGCGCTCTGAGAAGATCGTGGGCTCGGTGAGCGAGCTCAACGCCCGCTCGGTGAAAAACCGCCAAGCCATCAATGACTGGGTGGCGGCCCATCCCCTGTTTGAGCTTGGCGTGGAGAGCGAGGAACGGCGCGGCGCGGCGGTGACCTTGTTGAAAGTGAGCGATCCGGACATTACCGATCCTGATCTGCATGCCCGCCTGATCGCCCGCTCAAAGCAGATCCTGGCCTATGAAGGCCTGACCCATCCCAATGGAGACCGCGAACCGGGGCTCGATGTGGCCCGCTATGTGAACGCCTTCCCCGGCACCCCCGGCGACTACCGCGCCTGGATCGGCGGCATCCGTCCGCACGGCGACATCACCGCGCTTCTGGACAATCTGGAATATGCCTATCACCGGGCCAAAATCGTGGTTCTGGAAGAGCTGCTGGCCGAGCAGGGTGAGACCTTCGAGGGCTCTGCCGCGGCCGGCGAAGCCCAGCGCCAGGACGATCCGAACCGGGCCTACAAAGTGCTGGTGGCCGACTTGATCGGCCTGAAATTCGACAGCGCCGGTGAGCCTGACCACAGCGAGGTCAAAGCCTATGTGGAGGCCAAGGGCGGTGTGTTCCACGAGGGCGGACTGAACGGCGCAGCCCTGGAAGAAGGCAAGATCCACTTCTTCTATCAGCCGGATCTCAGCACCGAGGCGGAGATCCTGCCACAGACCGACCAGGGCCAATATGATGCGCTCATCGCGGCCGCGACCTTCATTCCTGAAGCTTCGAAATTCGCCGAGGGCGGCGTGCGTATCGGCGCCGGCACCGGCAATATGGGCTCAGCCTCCTGGGGCGGCGGCAATGGGGACGGCGGCTCGGCCCCGCTCATGAACACGCCGAGCTTCAACAGCCGCGCCACAGCACAGATGACCATGAAGGCCTTGCTCAAGCGCACGCCCGACCTGCCGGTGGACCGGATGCATGAGATGGTGGTCGCCGGCGATTTCGACACCGGCAAGCAATTGCGCGACTTCCCCACCGAGAAGCTTGAAGGCAAGCGCATGGCGGTCATCGGCTATGGCAATATCGGCCGCGAGGTGGCGAAGCTTGCCCAGGCTTTCGGCATGAGCGTTGCCGTCCATGCCCGCCCGGCCCACAAGGAGTGGATCCTGTCGGAAGGTTTTGAGTATGCCGAAACCGCCGAAGCGGCCGCCAAGGGCGCCGATTTCATCAGCCCTCACACCGGCCTTGGGCCCGTCTCAGCCGAAACCGGCCGCTTTGCCAATGCTGAGCTGGTGAACGAGGCGGTGCTGAACAACCTGAACGACGGCGCGGTTGTGGTGAACTATGACCGCGGCGAAGTGGTTTGCTGTGAAGCGCTCAACAAGGCGCTGGAGAGCGGCAAGGTGCGCTATGCCGGGATTGATGCCGATCTCTTCAAGTGTTCTGAGACGGGCGCACTGTCCGGCCCCATGGTGCCCTATCTGGACGTTGAGAAACGCCATCGCGGCAAGCTGGAACTGTTGCCCCATGCGGCGGCCGACACTGAACACCTGTCGCGCGTGGAAGGCGCAATGCAGGCGGTCGACCAGATCTTTGACGCGATCCAATTCAAGCGCGTCACCAACCTGAAGGGCGACCTGCCGGAGGGATACACGAGCGGCGGTGCCATGACCGTGGCCGGCGTGGGCAAAGTGACCGGCCAGGCGCTGGCCTCTGCCGCCGACAGCCCGGAAACCTCGGCCCAGCTTCGCCATCTGGCAGAGGAGATGGCCGCCATCTGGGGCTCGGTCGATGCCATCGACGAGCCGGCAAGGCGCGCCGAGCTGATCGAACGCTATGGCGCCGATCTGATCCGCAGCTCAAACCAGTATGCGGTGATGATGGAGCGGCTTGGCCTGAAGGGCCCGTTTGGCTGAGGTCGTCTGGAGCTAGAGCAACCTCCGATCAGACGGTTACGTCTGAGCGGAGATAAGTTGCTCGCCCATAACAAACATCTGGGGCATCTTCCGCTAAGTTAGTGCGGACGTTGCGCTAGACCGGGCTGTGCTGTCCTGAGAGGGTGCGCAGCAGCAGGCTTGGCGCAATTGCAAGCAGCGAGGCCGCGGCCATTGCCATCATGGCCGTGTCCAGCCCCGCATGATCGCTGAGGAAGCCGAAGACGACCGGCCCGGCGATCGCCGAGAGGCTTGAAACCGTGTAGATCATGGCGAAGCCGCGCGACTGCCGGTTGCTTTCGATCAGATCGGAGATCGCACCGTAGGTGATCGTCGTCGAGCCCTGCAGGAACATGCCGAGGAGCGGCAGGGTCAAGAAAGCCACAAGCGGGCTGCCGGCCGCCACCAGCGCAATGCCGAGCGCGGTCAGACATTGGGCGAGGACGAAGGAGCTCCGCACGCCAATGCGCTGGGCCAGGAACCCGCACCCGGCTTTGCCGAATATTCCGCCGATGAGGGTGAGCACCACCGCGAATGCGGCCAGATGTGTGGCAACCCCCTTCTCTGCGGCGATGAAGGCCACAAACACCAGGAAACTGGTTTGCACGGCGGTGTCGAGAAACACCGTCAGGCAGAGGGCCGCAAATCCCTGCCGGTCGTTGATGCCCCATCCGCCGGCAGGCTGGGCCACAGCTGCCGTTGCCGCGCGCGCCTGTTTGCTCTTGGCGGCAGCGTCACGCAACCCGGTGAGCACGAGCGCAGCGACGATGAAGGCGATGACGGCGAAAGCGGCCACAACGCCTTGCCAGGCAATGCCGGCGCCTGTGGCCAGACCGAAAAGGCCGGTGAAGGCCAGCTTCCCCACATCACCCGAAGAATTGTAGAGCCCGAGCGCGCCCCGGCGGGTGACCGCATCGTAGCTGTTGCTCACCAGTGACGATGACAAGGCATGCTGAAACGCGCCCCCGGTGCCCAAAACCACAAGGCTGATCAAGATGGTCCAGAGCCCGGTGGCAAAGGACAGACAAAGGTAGCCGACCCCGGCAGCGACCAGCCCGAACACAAGCAGGCTGCGCTCGCCCAACCGTTCGGCCAGCACGCCGGATGGCATTTCCAACAGGGTTGACGCACAGTTGTTGGCCGCGCGGATGATGCCGACTTGCGCATAGCTGAGGCCAAACACCTGGGCGAGGATGGGCATCAAAACATAAAGAGCCGCCCCCAAACCATCCTGCACCCCGTGCGCGCTGCAGCACAGAGCAAGAATGCGTTTGCGTTTCGAAGCGTCGGCTATCAATATTTGGAACTCGCTGTCGGGACCGGTTGGACCCGGACCTCTACAGCATTTATCCGTATTTTTATAGCCCGCCGCCCGAGGAGTGGCTCATGATCAACGTGATTTTCGATGTGGACGGCACTTTGGTCGACAGCTATGACGCCGATACCCAGCTCTATTACCGGGCCGTGGACGAAGTGCTTGGCCCGGCAACGATCCGCGATGACTGGGCCGACTACACCCATGTGACCGATGCCGGTATATTGGCAGAGATCTTCCAGGACAATGAAATTGCGCCCGAGCCCCGCCTGGAGCGGCAGGTTCGAGAGCGTTTCGGCACACTGGTCATGAGTGCCCTGACCGGCCGGCCATGCCGATCTCTACCGGGCGCCCTTGACGCCATGCGGCAGTTGCACGGTGCCCAAGATGTTGCCGTCGGGGTGGCCACGGGTGGCTGGTCCCACACGGCGCGCGCGAAGCTGAACGCGGCCGGCTTTGGAACCGAGCGCTGGGTCCTGGCGTCTTCAGATGACCACCCTGAACGCACGGTAATTATGCAATCGTGCCGCGCCCGCCTGCCTGAACCTCGTGCCAAGACCGTGTATTTTGGAGACGGGCCCTGGGACCAAAGTGCTTGCAGTTCACTGGGATGGGCCTTTGTGGGCGTGGGCTCGCGCCTCAAAGACACTGCGCCGGTATGGATTGAAAACTATGCCGCATGTGATCTGGACGAGATCATAAACGCTGCATTGGACGGGAATGGAGGACCAAACTGATGGCCCAGAAGAGCGCGATCATCCCCGCCATGCGCTACCAGGATGCACCGGCGGCCATTGACTGGCTGTGCGAGGCGTTCGGGCTTGAGCGCCATCTTGTTGTGCCCGGGCCCGATGGCACCATCACCCATGCGCAACTGTCGTTCGGCAGCGGCATGATCATGCTGGGCAGCGGAAAGAAGGGCGAGTTCGACAAGATGTTGCGCCAACCCGGCGAAACCGACGGCCAGGTGACCCAAACCATCTATATGGTGGTGGATGACGTGGACGGCCATTGCGACCGGGCCCGCGCCGCCGGGGCTCAGATCACCACGGAACCGGAAGACCAGGACTATGGCGGCCGGCTCTATACCTGCCGGGACCTGGAAGGCCATGTGTGGAGCTTCGGATCCTACGATCCCTGGGCCTGAGCCCAGGGCATGTTCTGCTCGAGTTGAGCAGAGCAAGCCCCAGATTATCGTGATGAGCGAACAACTTGTCCCCGATCAGACGTAACCGTCTGCTCGGGGGTTGCTCTAACTGAATTATCCTGCTGCACTCGGCGAGCCGATCATGTAAACACCGTTTACATGAGTTGGAGCAAACGAAAGAGCGGCGGCGAAAAGCGCGGCTATCACCACGGCAACCTCCGCGAAACATTGGTGGAAGCTGCGCTCGACCTGATTTCAAAAAAGGGCGCCGCCGGCTTCACCTTTGCCGAGGCGGCGCGCTGGGCAGGCGTCAGCCCGGGCGCGCCCTACAGGCACTTCAAGGACCGCGACGAGCTGATTGCCGACGTGGCCTCCCGCGGGTTCGACGCGTTTGCGGAAAAGCTGGAGAAGGCCTGGAACGGCGGCAAGCCCGATCCGTTCACCGCCACACAGCTTGTGGGCCGGGCCTATCTGGAGTTTGCGCGCAAGGAGCCGGCCTATTATTCGGCCATGTTCGAAGCCGGCCTGCCGCCGAACCTCAGCCTGGAATATGCCCAATCGGCCGATAAGGCCTTCAATGTGCTGGTGGAGGCCTGCGCGGCGCTGGTTGCGGACCTGCCGGCGCCTGGAAAACCGCCGGCAAAAATGGTCGCGCTTCATATCTGGAGCCTAAGCCACGGAATTGCCTCACTTTTCGGTCGGGGCGACGAAGCCCGGCGCCCCCTGCCCATGGCGCCTGAAGACCTGTTGGAGGCCGGTGTGCTGATCTATCTGGAAGGGCTCGGCATCAAGCGCCCGGCCTAAAATTCCGCAAAAACGAAGAATTTTTCCGATTCCAACCGTCTAACCCTTGACAGAGCATGGCCGTGTGGCCAGATATGTAAATGTAAATAACATTTACATGAGGATAAGATGGAACTCGCACAACGCGTTGATGAATATGGGAAGGCCGGGTGGATCACCCTCATGGTTCTCAGCTTCATCATTTTCTGGCCGGTTGGTCTGGCCATATTGGGATACATGCTATGGAGTGGACGAATGGGATCTTGGAATAAATCGATAAGCAACGCCCCTGGGCGCTGGTACAATAATGGTTCAAACGCCTCAGGCTCCAAGTGGGCGTGCGCGAAAAGCAAGCACAAGCGCCACGGCCTGAAGCCGACGGGCAATGCCGCTTTCGATGAGTATCGTGAGCAGACCATGCAGCGCCTGGAAGAAGAACAGCAGCAGTTTCAGGATTATCTGGAACGCCTGCGCCAGGCCCGCGACAAGGAAGAGTTCGACAGCTTCATGGCCGAACGCAAAGCCAAGGCCGACAAGCCGGACACCCCCGAAGACGAAGCCCCGCAGCCTGCTGCGTAAGAAGACCTAACGCCTCCTACCCTCATCGTCATCCCGGAATCTTGCGCCAGCAAGATATCCGGGATCCAAGGCAGCGGCATCACAGCCTTACGCCCTGGATCCCTGCCTTCGCAGGGATGACGGAAAGGGTGCAGAGGATGACGGGCAGCTGCGTAGTATGACGGAGCAGTTAAGAGCCAGGCCCCAGCGCCTGGCTTATTTCTTTGCTGAACGCCTCCCGCGTCCCCTCATCGTAAGGTGTCGCCTGGCCGCTGTTCCACACCGTGCCCGGCCAGGTTTCGTCGCCCTCGTGGCGGGCCACCACATGCACATGCATCTGGCGCACCATGTTGCCGATCGCCGCCACGTTGATCTTGTCGGCGCCGGTGAGCGCCTGCAAGGCCCCGCTGACCAGGTGGATCTCCCGTGAAAGCTGCGCACCGTCTTCGGCCGACAGCTCGTGCCACTCGCTCAAACCCACACGCCTCGGCACCAGGAGCAGCCAGCGATACCGGCTGTCGTTCATCAACCGCACATCGCAAAGGGCCAGTGTGCAGACCGGATGGCTGTCAGCCTCCAGACGCTCATTGAGCCTAAACTCGCTCATGCGCTTGCCACCGCGGCAAAGCTGGCATCAAATCCGTCGGCCACCTGATCCACATCGTCCATCGACAGGCACAAGGGCGGGCACATGCGAATGACGCTGCGATGGGGGCCGGACTTGGAGGCAATGAGACCGTGCTTGCGGGTTTCCTCGAACACGGCTGCCGTGGTTTCCGGATCAGGCTCCTTGGTGCGCCGGTCCTTCACCAGTTCAATGGCCAGCATCAGGCCCTCCCCGCGCACATCGCCGATCACCTCATACTTCTGCTGCAGATCAGCCAGCCTTGCCTTCAAGGCGGCTCCGACTTTGCGCGAGTTCTCCTGCAAGCCCTCGGTCTCCATGACCTTCAGCACCGCACGGCCTGCGGCCGTCGCCACCGGGTTGGCGCCATAGGTGTGGAACAGGAACTTGTCGGCCATAGGTTCTGCGATCTCGCGCTTGGCCACCACGGCGCCCAAGGGTATGCCGTTGCCGATGCCCTTGGCCATAATCACGATGTCAGGCACCACGTCATGGTCCTCAAAAGCCCAGAAGGCGGTTCCCGTGCGCCCCACACCGGCCTGCACTTCGTCGATGATACCGAGGCCGCCAGCGGCGCGCACGCGTTCAAAGGCCCCCGCAATATAGCCCTTGGGCATGGGCACGATGCCGCCATAGCCTTGCACGGTCTCAATCATCATGCCCGACAGTTTGCCGCTGGTGGAGGACGTGATGGCACGTTCCACCTCATCAAGATAGGGCTCGATGCCGGCCCCGAACACCCCGCGATACTGGTTGGGTTCGGCCACAAACGAAACACCGCCAAGCTGGGGCACGTTGTGGCGGAAGCCGGCGATGCCGGTCATGGACTGGGCCCCGAAGGTTGCGCCATGATAGCCGGTGCGAAGCGCCAGGAAATCGATGTTGCCCGTATAGCCGCGCGCCATAAGCAAGGCGAGATCGGCGGCTTCGGCCCCTGAATTGGTGAAGTGCACCACCCATTCGTGCCCCTTTGGCATGGTGGCGGTGAGCTCTTCGGCATAGTGGGCCGGCACCGGATGATAGAACATGGTGGTGCAATGGGTGAGCTTTGCCGCCTGCTCCTGCACGGCCGCCACAACCGCCGGATGGGCGTGGCCCACCGAGATGCACAGGTTCATGCCCAGAAGATCTGTGTACTTGGTGCCCTTCTCGTCCCAGAGATATTGATATGCGCCGCGCTCAAAGATTTGTGGGGTGGCGTAGGGCACGAACTTGCGCTGGGAGGCGGCATAGAAGCGGTCACGCCTGGAGACAATGGCCTCGGTTGACCAATCTGTGTGGCTCTCCAGCGAGGCATCGGCGCTCAATTCCGTCATGATTTTCAGGTCCTGAAGTTGCGTATTGCCCCCACAAATCACATCCCGGCGCGAAAGGGCAGCCCAAACCCGCCCGATCGGCAATTCTGATGACCAGGATAAGCCATCGCCTGATTGTTACCACCTCCGCCCGCGCAACCTTCTTGCCCCCGACGGCTCCGGAGGAGTAAACATCACGCCTTGCCTCACCCCTTTGGCCCCACCCGAACAAGATCGAGATATGAAGATGAACGCACCAACGCCGTATGAGCCGCCGAAAGTCTGGAAATGGGAAACGGAAAGCGGAGGTGCCTTCGCCAATATCAACCGCCCGATTGCCGGGGCCACCCACAACAAAGAGCTGCCTGTAGGCAAGCACCCGCTGCAGCTATATTCACTGGCCACACCCAACGGGGTGAAAGTGACCATCATGCTGGAGGAGTTGCTGGCGCTTGGCATCAGCGGGGCGGAATACGATGCCTATGTGATCAACATCCGCGAGGGCGACCAGTTCGGAAGCGGCTTCGTGGGCATCAATCCAAACTCCAAGATCCCCGCCCTCATGGACCACAGCACCGAGACCCCCACGCGGGTCTTTGAGTCCGGTGCGATCCTGCTTTACCTGGCTGAAAAGTTCGATGCCTTCATGCCCAAGGACCCCTCATTGCGGGCCGAGTGCCTCTCCTGGCTGTTCTGGCAAATGGGCAGCGCGCCCTATCTGGGTGGCGGGTTCGGCCACTTCTACTGCTATGCACCCGAAAAGATCGAATATTGCATCGACCGGTTTGCCATGGAGGTGAAGCGCCAGCTGGATGTGTTGGACCGGCGGCTCGCCGACAACCGTTTTGTCTGCGGTGAGGACTACACCATTGCCGACATGGCCATCTGGCCCTGGTATGGCGCCCTGGTGAACAACAAGGTCTATGAAGCGGCCGAGTTCCTGGACGCCAAGTCCTACGCCCATGTGAACCGCTGGACGCAAGAGGTCGGCGGGCGCGACGCGGTGCAACGCGGGCGCATGGTCAACCGGATCAGCGGGCCGCTGGAAGAGCAGCTCCACGAGCGCCACCATGCCAGCGATTTTGAGCTGCGCACCCAGGACAAGCTGGAGGCTGCCGAATAGGCGCTCCAGGCCGTCCTATTTTTGCGGCCCCAGAAGCGCCATCTCGCGTTCGGCCAGGAAAACGTTGGAATAGAGGTTTGAGATCCACTGACGGCCGTTCGCCGTCACCTTCAGATAGCGCAACGCCGGCTGCACAAACGGCGCAACGCTGTTCCAGTAGAACTGCGGATATTTGTTCACCAGATCAGCCGGCGTCTCGTACCCGAGCTGCTTGTTGAGGCCCGCCTCTTCGAACTCGACGTAGAGCGCGTTGGCCTTGCGGATGTAATGGGGGTCTCCAAGTTGGCCGATCAGGTCGGCGGCACGCATGAGGGCGATCTCCTCGTCCAGTTCCTCTTCCTCGCTCGGCGCGGGGCCGGGGAACCGCGTGCCTTCGACGGCGTGGATGATCCGCTCCGCATCAAGCAGCTCGATGCCGGCGATCCGGTCCATAATGTAGAGCTTTGAGCGCTCCACATGATAGGGTTGAAGCGCAGCATCCGAAGAGCCCCGCGGCAGCTTCACCTTGCGCCCATCGGTATCCACCACATAGCCGTCCTCGTCGTCATTCAACAGAATGCCGCGCACATAGCCGATGTCATGGGTCAGACACGCAACGATCACATGAGCATAATCGCAAGGCAGCATGTGCGTGTGCAGGGCCCGGCCGCGCAAGATGTCGTGGCCGACCATGGTCACCAGCATGGTGTGCTCGATATTGTGGTAAAGGGCATCGGAATTGCCGATGCACTCCATGGCGATCCGCGCGATCGAGGGCACCAGTTCGGTCAGTTCAGCCTCGGTGGCCCCGAACCGCCGAGTCATGTACTTGCTGAGAAAATCGCCGAGGGCGTCGGCTGCAAGCTCTGGAATTGTAAACATCTTGATCGGTCGTCCTCCCAAACACACCGGATGGGCACAAGGCCCAAGCCTATGAGTCTTGGCACAACAATGTCCAGGAGAGATGACAGTTTTCTTTTGTCTCCACAGACAGGCATGAATAGGCGCTGGCCCGCGGTCCACAGCCTGGGTAATGTCCGCGCCAGAAAGGAGAGGAGCCAATGGCGGACGAGGCGCCCGATCTGAGCAAAGCCCTGGCGGCCGATGTCTTGCTGCCGCTGGCCCTGGAGGGAGCCTACTCCTATCTGGTGCCTGAGGGCTCAGTCGTGCAGCCCGGCAGCTATGTGCAAGTGCCGCTCGGGCCCCAGATGCGCATTGGCGTTGTGTGGGACGAGCCCAAACCGGCGCTTGAATGTGAGAAGCCGGAACGCTTGCGGGAAATCGCCCGCGTCTACGACATGCAGGACGCACCGCCCCTGCCCGATCTCAACCGCAATTTCATCGACTGGGTGGCAAGCTACACCCTGTCGCCGCCCGGTCAGGTGATGCGCATGACCTTGCGCGTTCCCGCCGCCCTGGAGCCACCGCCGGTTCGTTTTGGCTATCGGGCCTCAGGCCAGGTGCCCGAACGCATGACGCCGCAGCGGACCCGCGTTCTGGAGGTGGCCGGCGAGGGGCCGGCCTGGTCTGCGCCCGATCTGGCCAGTGCCGCGGGCGTCTCCAGCGCCGTCGTCAAAGGGCTGGCAGAGGCTGGCGCTCTGGACAAGATCTCCTTGCCGGCCTTGAAACCCTTCCCCGCCCCCCTGCCCCAAGCGCGCCCGGTGACCCTTTCACCCGATCAGGAAGAGGCCGCGAAGGTTCTGCGCAAAGCTGTGGTTGCGCGGGACTTCTCGGTCACCCTGCTGGACGGGGTCACGGGTTCGGGCAAGACGGAGGTCTATTTTGAAGCCGTGGCCGCGGCCCTGGCGGCCGGCAAGCAGGTGCTGATCCTGCTGCCGGAGATCGCCCTCACCGGCCAGTTCATCACCCGGGTGGAACAGCGTTTCGAGGCACCACCCGCCGGCTGGCATTCCGGCATGAAACCGCGCGAGCGCGAGCGGGTATGGCGCGGTGTGACGCATGGCCAGGCCAAGATCGTCGTTGGTGCGCGCTCTGCCCTGTTCCTGCCCTGGGCCAATCTGGGGCTGATCATCGTCGATGAGGAGCATGAGAGCGCCTACAAGCAGGAAGACGGTGTGCGCTATCACGCCCGGGACATGGCCATCGTTTTCGGCGCCCTGGGCAAGTTTCCCATAGTGCTGGCCTCCGCCACCCCGTCGCTGGAGAGCCTGGTGAATGTCGACCGCGGGCGCTACGAGCTGGTGCGCCTGCCCGACCGGCACGGCCGAGCCGAGCTGCCTCAAATCGATCTGGTGGACCTGCGCGAAACCCCGCCGGAACGCGGCAGCTGGCTCTCCCCGCCTCTGGTTGAGGCGGTGGGCGCCGCACTGGCCGCCGGCGATCAGGCCATGTTGTTCTTGAACCGCCGTGGCTATGCACCGCTCACCCTGTGCCGCGCTTGCGGCTTTCGCTTTGAGTGCCCCAACTGCCAGGCCTGGCTGGTGGAGCACCGGTTCCGCCGCCAGCTCATGTGCCATCATTGCGGCCATGCCTCGCGCATCCCCAACGCCTGCCCGGCCTGCGGGACGGAAGATGCGCTGGTGCCGTGCGGGCCGGGCGTGGAGCGGGTGGCCGAGGAGGCCCTGGCACGGTTTCCCGACGCCCGCATTGCGCTTCTGTCATCCGACATGATCTATGGCGGCGACGCGCTCCGGCAATTGCTGGCCGAGATCGTGGCGGGCGAGCACAATCTCATCATCGGCACCCAGCTTGTCGCCAAGGGCCATCATTTCCCTCACCTTACACTGGCCGGCGTGGTGGATGCCGATATCGGCCTGGAGAACGGCGACCCGCGGGCCGGCGAGCGCACCTGGCAACTGCTGGCCCAAGTCTCAGGGCGGGCCGGACGGGGCGACAAGCCGGGGCGCGCCATCGTGCAGACCCATATGCCTGAACATGCGCTGATGCAGGCCTTGGTGGCAGCGGACCGGGATGGCTATCTGGCCCATGAAAAACACATGCGTGAGCGGCTCGACCTGCCGCCCTATGGCCGCCTCACCGGTCTGATCATTTCTGCGGCCGGCATGAGCGATGCGGAGCATTTCGCCCGAGAGCTCGCCATGTGCGCACCGCCGGCAGAGGGCGTGCGCGTGCTCGGCCCGGCGCCGGCGCCGCTGGCCCTGGTGCGCGGCCGCCACAGAGTGCGCTTCCTGGTGAAAAGCCGCCGCGATGTGAACATTCAGGCGTTTTTGCGCGAATGGCTGAAGGGCGCAAAGCCTAAAGGCAGCGTGAGACTGGCCGTCGATGTGGACGCCTACAGCTTCCTTTGAGCCGCTTTATGACCGGTCGGCGATCATGGCGCCGAACTTGGCTTCAGCGCACACCTTATCGCCCACCTTCGCAATCCCTTGGAACTTCCACACGGTCTTGCGCGCCTGAAGTTTGGTCACATGCAGATGCAGACTGTCGCCCGGAGTGACCGGTCGGCGGAACTTGGCCTCATCGATGGTCATGAAATAGACCACCTTTCCTTCCGCCTCTTCGCCCAGGGCCTCCACGGCCACGAGGGCTGCGGTCTGGGCCAGCGCTTCGATGATCAAGACACCCGGCATGACAGGGAAGTCGGGGAAATGCCCCATGAAATGCGGCTCGTTCATGGTCACGTTCTTCAGCGCAACCGCCTCCTCGCCAGGGGTCATCTGCAGCACCCGGTCCACCAGAAGGATGGGATAGCGGTGGGGGATCATCTCCATGATCCGCGCAATGTCGGCCACGCTTTTCTGCTCTTCGCTCATGTCTAACCATTCCCCTTCGTTATTCGTCCCGTGCGCCGTCAGGCCCCCGCCCGGCATTACGGACGATCAGTTGTAAAACCCTACGAGCGTAACCGCCTTGCCGCCAAGCCCCTGTTTGAATTTTTTCACACCTGCCGCCCCCTCATCATTGATGCCGCCAAGGTCCAGATCCAGGATCGCCTTCTCCTTCAGCCGCACAACCGCGCGCCACAGCAACTGGTGGTGCGCGCCAAGCTTGCGGCCTGCATCAGTGGTCCAACCAACCTGATAGGTTGCCGAAGCGCCATGCAGCAGCACCAGGATTGCGGCCACAACTTCATCATCATGGGCCGCGTTGAAGATCACTGCCTCGCCGCGCGGCAGCATGAACTTTAACAAGTGCAGCAGCAGATTGACCGACGGACCGTCATACCCCTTGGCCGCACGGTCCTCTTCGTAGGTGTTGAGAAAGTGCGCCGAACTTGCGCCCGACCAGTCTTCTGAAACGCTGAGGGCACTGCGCTCCGACTTCGACAGAATGTTGCGCCATTTGCCGTTGAGGCGAGCGCGCAAGCTGTCTTGGTCCGCGTCCAGGGACAGCCAAATGGTCTCATATCCGGGCACATCTTCGCGCCGCGCATAGCCCGCCTCTGCAATGGCTTTGCGGTTGGGCTGATTGTCCACCGCCTCGGGCAGCAGGCGAAGCTTGCGGCCGAAGCGTTTGGGAAACTCGGCCGCAAACGCTGCAAAGAAGGCGGCAACATGCTCTGGCGTGCCATAACCTTCAAACCAGAGCGGACCCCGGTCCAGGCTGACCGCATGGACCATGTTCCGCAGAACCCCAACCTCTGAGATCTGCACCAATCCAGCAGACTGACCCGCAACAAAGATCATGCCGTGCTTTGCACCGGTCTGGTTGACCGCCCGATTGGCCTGGGCATAGGCGAAATGCTGCAGCAGGGTCGACCGGCGGATGGACGCGAAGGCCGCGTCCCAGACCTCGGCCGGTATGGGCGACCAGTCGATCGTGCAGTGAACCATATGTCAGCATCCCCAGGCGCGCCTGTAAGGCCAGTCGCCGGGGATTCTGTCTGATTCGCTTCAGGTTCGGTGAAAAACCGGAGCTTAAGGCTTCAACGACATGATGTACAAAGCCAGTTCCCGCGCCACTTCGCGCGAGAGCTGCAGGTCGGGCATGGGCGGATGAGGATTGAAGATGCCGTTCTCGGTCTTCTCTACGGTTTGGCCTTCCCGGGCCGCAATGCTCTCAAAGCTCGGCACATCGCTTTGCGCCACAGCCTGCCCGCTCGGCTCCACAACGTGGCAATGGGAACACCATTGCTTGCTGCGCTCCAGACCGGTCTTTACGCGCTCAGCGTCGGTCAATGCGGTTTGAGCCCCGGCCGGCACGATGAGCAGAGCAGCCATGGCGCTTGCTGCGAAAATGGCGGGCCAATGCAGCTTCGGAAGATGCTGAAGATCCATGATGTGTTGAGGTCCGTTCCCTTGCGATTCTCGTTAGGTAACTAGACCACAAACGGCCCCGCACCCATGTTGATCTGCATCAAGGGCGGAGTTGTTTTCGCGTTGGTAAGACGAGGGCCGCTAGCCCGACACGAACACCTTGCCGCCCTTCTTGCGCAACTCAGGCGGCGGCACGGATTTTTGCAGAAAATCGCCTTCACTTGAGCCGTCTGAAAACTTGAGCCCGGCCTGCTTGATCGCTTCATCGGGCACCTTCTCCAATGGCGTGTAGCGTGGATGGTGATGCTCCAGATAAGGATCGTTGCGCGCCGCGTTATAACAGCAGATCAACGTCCAACGGCGGTCCGGCGAACGGTTCTGATCTGAGCGGTGCAGCGTGTTGCAATGGAAGAACAGCACATCGCCCGGCTCCATCTCGCAATAGACCAGCTCCAGCTGCGCTTTCGCCTCGTCCACCCGGCGCAGATCGGCGCCCACTTGCGTTCCTTCCAAAAGGCCATGATCGATGCGGCCCAGATGATGGGAGCCTTTCAGCACTTGCAGGCAACCATTGGCCTTGGTGCATTTGTCCAGAGCAATCATGGCAGAGGCCATCAACGGGAAGAGACAGCCATTGTTGTACCAATAGCCATAGTCCTGGTGCCATTCCCAGGCGCCGCCTTCATGGGGCTCCTTGGCGGTGATCTTGGAATGATAATGATAGACCTCGCCGCCCAGCAGATCCTCCATGGTGTCGACCATCTTGTGCGAACGCGCCGCATAGCCATAGACGCTGTCGCCCGGATGGTTCCACACGGCCATCTTGGTGGTCATGCCTTCCGCATCGCCGCGGTCGTAGAAATGGCCGCGGATGGCCGGGTCTTCCTCCATGGCCCTTTGCAACAAGATGGCTTCGTCCAGGTCAAAGAACCCCCGGATCAGGATGTAGCCATCTCGTTCGAATGCGGCGCGCTGTTCGGGGGAAAGGACGGAGGGCATGGGAACTTGCCTCAGCTGTTGCTTGGTGGACCTCACCGCAGGGTAGCTCATCCTCCTCTCGCGCGCCAATAGGGGCGGTGCTCACTCAATCGTAAGGTTTGTCCGCCAGAATGAGACCGTTGCGTAGGTCCCGCGTTTGTGAGTTGAGTACCATGAGACTGTTTTTCCACAAGCACCCGCTTTTGACCTTTGTGCTGGCTGTGTGCATCTACAGCGCCGCAAAGGGCGCGTTTTCCCTTGCGTTTGACAGCGGCGAGCAGCACACCGCACAGGCCGAAATCCGCCAGGCCATCGGCGCCATTGCCGACCGCCAGGTTGTGCTGGCCGAGCGCGACGTGCTGGCTGCGATCCGGCTGTTCCGCAACACATCGCGGCGCCGCCCGCCTTCTTCACGCAAGGCAGCCGGCGCGATCAGCACGCTTGGCCTCATCACCGGCGCGCAAGCGGCGCAGACCTCCGCTCAACTGCATCCGGACATCTTCAAGAATGCCGGCTTCACGACTTATGAGAAGGTGCCCGGGGTCTTGGCCAGCGTCAGCCTGGGCGTGTTTGTGCTGGCGCTGAACGACAGCCAGGCGACGCTTCGCAAGGAAATCGATAAAGGCGAGAAGCTGGCTTCAGATCCGAAGATCGAGGCCTCGTTGCGCGGCCAGATCAAGGGTCAGATCAGCGGTTTGGCCGAACGACTGCAGATGATCGACCTGATGGCCGAAACCGCCAAGGTGCTGCCGGGAAATCTTGAGCTGGTCAAACTCCACCGCCGCGCCATTGTGCAAGCCATCAGCGCGGCGCGCGCTTAAGCCGGATCATCGCTCCTGCAGGGCCAGACGCAGGCCCAAGGCGCAAAAGATGCCGCCCACCACCTTGCCCTGCCATTTCAGAACCTTCGGGTTGCGCCGCAGAAAGGCGCCCAGGCCGCCGGCGCCGAGGGCAAAGACCACGGTGCTGAGCAAGCCCAGCAGCATGAACACAATGCCGAGCACCGTGAGCTGAAGCAGGACCGCACCGTTCTGCGGGTTCACGAACTGGGGCAGGAACGCCAGGAAGAACAGCGCCGTCTTGGGGTTCAACAGCTCCGCCAGAACAGCCTGACGGAAAGCCTTTGCGGCTGATATGGGAAGGGCGCCTGAGCCTGGCATCGCCGCCGTATTGTCCATCAGCGCGCGGATGCCGAGATAAACCAGGTAGGCCGCGCCGAGATACTTGATCAGGCTGAAGAGCACCGCGGATGTGGCGATGATGGCCGATATGCCGACGATGGCCATGATCGTGTGGATCACATCGCCCACCGCAACACCGGCCCCGGTGGCGATGCCCACACGCGCGCCGGAACTGGTGGCGCGGGCCACCGTAAGCAAGGTGGCCGGGCCGGGGATGAAGACGAAGCCCAGGACGATGAGGATGTAGGCGATCAGCGTTGTTTGGTCGATCATGCGCGGTGCGCTCTCCAGTGGATTGTAGGGCTGGATCAAACGGCAAATGGGCGCTCATAGCAAGGCCGTTGGTGCACCCTGCTGTATTGACAAGCGAGCAGCCCATCCCTACCTAACAACTCAGGGATCAGAGCCCCTGCCGCTCGCTGGCCTTGCCAAGGTGAAGCTCTGAAGATTCTTCCCATCGAACCCCATCAGATCATGCGGGAGAGAGGGTAACGCGAGCCCCTTCAAGAGCCCCGCCACATGACACTGAATGAGGTTGACGATGACTGCACCCACTCCCCTGCCCTGTGTGGACACACTGAAAGCACAAGCAAAGCGCCTGCGCGGCGAGCTCGCCGCTACCGGCACCGCGATCGGCCATAGCCGGGCCTTAGAACTGATGGCCAAGCAATATGGCTACAAGGACTGGAACACGCTCCATGCCGCCGTGGGCAACCGCCCGTTGCCGGCGCCGGTGACGCTCGGCCAACAGGTCACCGGGCGCTATCTGCGCCAACCCTTCGCCGGCGAGGTGGTTGGGGTTCAGGCCACAGCCGAACCGGACCGGTTCCGGGTTACACTGATGTTCGATGAGCCCGTGGACGTGGTGACGTTCGAGGGCCTCAACAACTTCCGCCAACGGGTCTCCGGCGTGATCGACCGCAAGGGCGTGACGACGGAAAAGACCTCCGACGGCACACCGCATCTGGTGTTGAGCCTTTAGCTTGACGGCGGGCAGACAAAGCCCGGCGCCGCAATGCGCCGGGCTTTTCTCAAGCTTCAACTACGGTCCTTGCCCGACAGGTTCGCCTGACGGGCCGAAGAGTATCTTACGCACAGCTTCTTCGATGTGGCCCTCAGGGTCGGCAAGAGCCGCGCTGATCTGGGTCCGACCGGTGCCATCGGACAGCTGGATGTTCTCTGCGTCCAGTTTTATGAACAACACCCGGTCAGGATCCATCTTCTTGCGCACAAGGTCGATCTCCCATTTCAGGGCCTCCGATGTGCGGCCGGCCAGAAAGAAGGTTACCAGGCTGGCCTCGTCGACACTGCGTTCAACGGTGGCCTTCCACCAGGCATCGTCTACGGCGATGACCGGCATGGGCCCCAACGTCAATGTGGTCGCCCGGTGGCGCACACGGGCCACGATGGTGTCGAGCACGCGCGCGCAGCTCTCTGCAGAGTTGATCCGGGCGGGCGACACGAGCGCGCGCTGCACGGTGAGCAGCAGCCAGCGGATGATCGCGGCAACCACAAGCACTAGAGCGCCGTAGACCACGATGACGAACACCGGAAACAGCAGGTCGCCAATGGCGCCAAGATCTCCCGCCAATTGGCGGGCCCACTCCAGCGGTGCTGAGTTCAGGTAACGCAGCAGCAGAACCGTTGTCCCAACCAGGCTGAGGCCGAAGCTCACGACCACCCAAGACCCGATGGGCAAGGTTGGATCGTTGCCGTCCCGATCAGCGGGCACCACCTCAGCCTCTCCGCCGATGCTGTCTTTGGCTTTCAGGTCGGCATTCTCAAGGGTCAGCCAATAGCCCCATTTGGCCCCATGCCGGCGCACATACTTCGTTGCCAGCTCAGTGGCGGCCCTGCTCTGGAAATCGCGCAACACGACAAAGAGCTGCGCCGGGCGCAGCATGTTGCGCACAATCCACCAGCCGGCCACACCAATCGCAACCGCCAGCCAGCCGCCAATCGCAAGAAGCCTATCGACTGTTAGGCTGCCCCAGATCGTAACGTTCTTCAGCCAATTCAGTGCGGTAAAATGATCCGACCCTATGGCAACGCCCAAAAGGCCCAAAAACCACACAAAACCCAGTATCAAGACCACCTGCGCCAGACGCTCCCGGCGCGCCTCAAATTGCCGATAATATATCTGCCTCTTTTTCGTTTTCATTTTCACAGCTCCCCGCGGCATTTGCAGTATGGAACAAATATAGAACAATCAGCTCATTGTCAAGTAAAATAATCCTATTATTTATATAC
>CAJHYS010000447.1_pt1 | contig 92881 bp, 89 predicted proteins | sample 9198801 | NCBI WGS metagenome assembly CAJHYS01 (sample SAMEA7708368, study PRJEB35096) | sediment metagenome | biome: marine neritic benthic zone biome [ENVO:01000025]; feature: sediment [ENVO:00002007]; material: shallow marine sediment [ENVO:03000034] sea grass bed [ENVO_01000059] ...
CATACCGGCCGACCGGTTCACACGAGACATGGACAGTTGCTGGATCGACTTCTCCAAGGGCCTTGGAGCTCCCGTTGGGGCTGTTCTGGCAGGGTCGGCAGACTTTGTTGAGCAGGCCTGGCGGTTTAAGCAGCAATGGGGCGGCGCCATGCGGCAATCAGGGATCCTGGCCGCCATGTGCCTTTATGCTCTGGACCACCACGTGGACCGGCTGGCTGAGGACCATGCGCTGGCAGCGGAAATCGGTGCGGCCTTAGAAGAAATGCAGTTGGTGAAGCACGTGGTGCCGGTGGCCACAAACATCATCTTCTTCGACATCGCCGATGGCGGACCTGACGAGGAGTTACTCACTGCACTTGCATTGGAGGCAGGGTTTGTCATCGGACCTTACGGAGGCAAAAGGATCCGCCTGCTGACCCATTTGGATGTTGATCACAAGGCGGCTGAAGCCCTGATCGCGTTCTTTACAAAGCACCTCGATTGAACAAGGCTGCGAGAAATGGATTTCACTTTGAGTGATGAGCAACGTGCGCTGCGGGAAACCGTGGCACGGTTTGCAGCAGCAGAGCTCCCGGCGATTGCGCTTGAGTGCGAGACGCGCCATGAGCCTGTGCCTCAAAGCACGGTGAAGCAGTATGCCGAGATGGGCTTTTTGGGGCTTAATCTGCCCAAGGCCTATGGCGGGGGAGGGCAAACGCACCTGGATGCCGTGATCGTGCTTGAAGAGTTGGCAAAAATCTCCGCTGCTGTGGCATTCCCGGTGTTCGAATCCTGCTTTGGCCCCATCCTGGCTATCGCCCATTTTGCGCCCGAAGAGATGGCCGAGCGTGTCATACCGAATGTATGTGCAGGTGAGAGCATTGTGGCCGTCGCCATGTCGGAACCGGAGGCGGGCAGCGCGCTGACCGATCTGACCACGCGGGCCGTGCTTGACGGCGACCACTATGTTTTGAACGGCACCAAACGCTGGTGTTCAGGAGGCGGGCACTCCGATCTATATGTGGTCTATTGCAAGCTTTCCGATGAGCAGGGGGCAAAAGGCATCGGCGCTCTGTTGGTTGACCGGCAATTTGAGGGTTTCAGCTTCGGCCAGAAGGAATACCTGCTCGGCTTTCGCGGCATTCCAAGTGCCGATATGTTCTTCGACAATGTACGCGTGCCTGCCGAAAATCTCATTGTGCCTGCCGGTGGGTTCCGCCAATTGATGGAGGCCTTTGACCTTGAGCGCTGTGGCAACACCACCATGAGCCTGGCTATTGCCCAATCGGCATTCGATGAAGCCCTGGCCTATGTGCAGGAGCGCCGGCAGTTCGGCAAGCCGCTGGTGGATTTCCAGGCGGTGCAACTCTCTCTGGCTGAGATGAAAATGAAGTTGGACGCTGCGCGGTTGCTGCTCTACCGGGCGGTGGTGAATGCGCAGGCCGGGCTGCCCTCAGTAGCCGACAGTTCCATCGCCAAATGCTTCGCGAATGAGGCCGTGCGTGAGGTGACCGGTAAAGCGATGCAGATAATGGGCGGCTACGGCTACTCAACCGCCTACCCTATCGAGCAGAAAATGCGTGACGGTTGGGGCTGGGGCATTGCCGGCGGCTCGATCGACATTCAAAAGACCAACATTGCCGCAGCCCTTGTCGGGCGGCGCTTCTCGCAGCGGAACTAGCGATGTCAGCCACCATTAGTTTGCCGCTCTCCGGCTTTCGGGTGCTCGACATGACTACCGTCGTATTCGGGCCCTATACCACAATGATGCTGGGTGATTTCGGTGCGGACGTGATCAAAATCGAACCGCCTGGCGGCGACATGACGCGCGCCATCGGGCCCGCGCGGTCACCTGGCATGTCATCTTTGTTCTTAGGTGCCAACCGGAACAAGCGATCGATCGTACTTGATCTGAAACGCGATGTGGCCAAACAGGCCATGTGGCGGCTGATCGACAGCGCCGATATGCTGGTGCACAATGTGCGTCCGCAAAAGATGGCCCGGCTTGGGTTCGATCCCGACATGGTGCTGAAGCGCAATCCCAAAATAATCTATGGTGGTTTGCACGGTTATCGCGAGGAAGGTCCCTATGGCGGGCGACCGGCTTACGACGATGTGATTCAGGGCGAATCCGGCCTCGCTGGAACGTTCACGGCACGCGACGGGGCCCCCGTCTTGTCGCCATCGGTGATTGCAGACAAAACCGCAGCATTATTGGCCAGCACCGGGTTGATGGCCGCCTTCGTTCAACGGCTTAGAACGGGCAAGGGTCTGTATCTGGAAACGGCCATGTTTGAGGGCCTGGCCGCCTATACACTTTTAGAGCATCAGCATGGGATGATCTTCCGGCCGCCTGCAGAAGGATATGGATACCCGCGGGCCATGTCGCCGGCGCGCCGGCCCCATCCTACCCAGAACGGGTTCATCTGCATGCTGGCCTACACCGACAAGCAGTGGGATGAGTTCTGGGAGATCGTGGGAAAGCAGGAACTGGGAGCAGATCCCCGCTTTGCGACCATGCGGGCGCGCTCGCAAAACATTGATGCGCTTTATGCCATTGCCGGTGAGGTTCTGACGGAGCGGTCAACTGAAGAGTGGCTTGAGATCCTGAAATTGGCAGAGATCCCGTGCGGACCGGTGAACCGTTTGGAGGATCTGCCTCAAGACGAGCAACTCAGGACCACCGGGTTCTTCAGGCCGCAGAACCACCCGACCGAAGGTGAACTGGAAGCCTTGGACACCGCTTTCCGTCTGGACCGGGAACCGCTGCCGCTGCGCCAACACCAACCCGCGCTCGGTGAGCATGGGGCGGAAATATTGAGTGACCTTGGATACTCAGCCGATGACATTGCGAACATATTGATGAGCGGAGACGCACCATGAAAGCGATGGTAATCACAGACGCATGGGGGCCGGAAAATCTCAAAGCTGAGCAGCGCGCAGATCCCACGCCTCAGCCGGGTGAGCTTGTGATCGCCATGAAGGCGGTGTCGATCAACCCTCGCGATCTCATAATGTGTCAGGGCGGTTATGGCCGGATGGGTGGAACCCTGCCACTGGTGCCACTTTGTGACGGGGCAGGGACTGTGGCCGCGCTCGGCGATGGTGTGACAGGATTTGCCGAGGGTGATCTGGTGATACCGAACTACAGCCGAACCTGGATGCACGGCACAACGAACGCGGTCCATCAGGCGGGTGCGCATGGCGGCCCGCTCGATGGTACGGCGCAAGAGCTGTTCCTGGTTCCCGCGAACGCGGTGACCAACGCGCCCGCGCATATGAGCGCGGCAGAGGCTGCAACCTTGCCCTGCGCGGCCGTCACAGCGTGGAACGCGATAGTGGCGGAAGGCCAGGTCAAGTCAGGCGATCTGATCTTGCTGCAAGGCACGGGCGGTGTGTCGCTGTTCGCCCTCCAGTTTGCCAAGATGCATGGGGCGACGGTGATCATTACGTCCTCCAGCGACGAAAAACTGGAAAAGGCTAAATCCTTAGGCGCCGATCACCTCATCAACTATCGGTCTGAGCCGGATTGGCATAAAGCTGCGCGGAAGATTTCAGGCGCTGAGGGGGTCGATCATGTGATCGAAGTGGGAGGGGCTGGAACACTCGATAAATCGATTTCCGCAGTGCGCCCCGGCGGACTGATCAGTCTGATCGGTGTGCTGTCGGGCGTCGGGGCGGAGGTGAACCTCGGCCGTGTGGTCACGCGCCATGTGCGCATGCAGGGCGTCACGTTGGGCAGCAAAAAGTCGCTTGATGATATGTGCCGTGCGATGGAACTGCACCGAACCGCACCGGTTCTTTACGAGGAACGTTTTGCGCTGGAAGATCTCGGGTCGGCGCTGAGTGCCCTTCCGGCGGGCAAGCACTTCGGCAAGGTTGTCGGTGAAGTCGTTTGAGGGGCCGGCGCAACACGGTGCGACTACTTGAAACGCTGGCCGCGCGTGTCTCTGATGGTGGTTCCGAAATGCGCGGTATAGGCGCGGGCCAAAGCGGCTGAGGAAGAGTAGCCCGTGGATTCTGCAATCTCGACGCAAGGCATCCTTGTTTCCTCAGCAAGGCGGCGCGCGGCGGACAATCTCATCGAAACATAATATTGTCCAGGAGACACGCCGAGTTCGCGCATGAACAATCGCGAAAGGGTGCGCGGCGAGCATGCGGCGATGCTTGAGAGGGCCTCCAGTGACAAGGGCTCACGGATGTGGGCACGCATGGAATCGATCGAACGTATGAGCTGCGGAGAGCGTTTGGAGACACCGATATGCATAGCACCGCGCCCGCCTCGGCGGTCTGCTTCGGTGTCATAGACGAACATGTTGGTGACATCGAAGGAAAGAGCGGCGCCGTGATCGGATTGGATCAGGGCAATCATCAGCTCGAGCGCTGCGGTTGCACCGCCGGCACAAATACGGTTCGCTTCGACCACAAAGCGGTCGTTGACCGTTTGCACCTGTGGGAACATGTCCGCAAAGTTGTCAAGTTCCTCCCAGTGGACGGTGGCCCTGTGGCCGTCGAGCAGCCCGGAGCCCGCCAGCAACCACGCCCCCATGTCGATGCCCCCCACGGCGCCTGTCGTCCGTGCCACCCGGCGAAGTGCCGCCGAAGTGGCGCCGGTGAGATGAACTCTGGCCCCGAACCCGGCAACGACAAAAAGCCGCTCGGCAGGTTGATCGATTGCGGCAAGCTTCTCCGTGCCGATCTGAATGCCGCTTGAGCTGGTGATAGTGCCGCCGTCCAAGCTGATCAGACGCCAGGCATAGAGTTGTTTGTTGGACAGCCCGTTGGCGGCGCGTAAGGGCTCAACGCCGCTGGCAAGCACCATGTTGGAGAAACCGTCGAACAACAGAAAGTCGATTAAGAGTGGCGGATTTGTCATGATAGGTAAAATCTATGGCTGAATCTGACAGAATCAAAACAGTTTTTCGACCTACCATTTTCCACTGCGGTGGGATTGGCTGAGGGAAGCCAATTAACAAGAATAGTCACATGCTTGATCTGGCAACGCTTCCGCCGCTGAGTACCGGCGACCAGGCGAGGGTGGATGATGGGAGTTTGGCGAAATGAATTTCAAGCCAGTTAGTTTGGTCTCCAGACGGCTAATTGCTGCGATGCTGCTGGGCTGTGCCCTCAACGCACCGCAGGCTCTTGCCCAGGACACGATGCCGGCGGCGAAACCGGAAATCACCTTCACCTCGTGGGTCGGCCCCTATATGCGCAGCCAGATGCTCGGGTTTGTCCGGCCGTATGAAAAGGAAAAGGGCGTTCGCGTCCATGTGGCGGCCTATGCGGGCGGGATTGATGAGATCCGCGATCAGGTGGAGTCGGCCAACGTCATCTGGGACGTGGTGGACCTGACCCAGGCAGATTCTCTGAGAGCCTGCAATGAGGGGCTGCTGGAGGACTTGTCGGACATCCAATTGCCAGACGGGGCGGATGGCACGAGTTTCAAAGAAGATTTTGTTGAAGGAGCTCTCAACAAATGCGGCGTCGGCGTCATCGTTTGGGGGACGGCATTTGCCTACAACAAGGATACCTTCGCCAGTAATCCTCCCGCCTCCATCAAGGACTTTTTCGACACCAAGAAGTTTCCCGGCCGGCGCGCCATCCGAAATGACCCCTCGGTGATTATGGAATGGGCGCTGATTGCCGATGGTGTCGAGGCGGCAGACGTCTACAAGGTTTTGGAGACGCCGGAAGGCCTGGAACGCGCGCTGAAGAAGATGAACGCGATCAAGGCCGGCTTGCAATTGTGGACAAAGGGTTCGGAGCCCGTGCGCCTGTTGAATTCAGGCGATGTCGCCATGAGCATGGTTTGGGCCACAACCGGGGCAACCAATGCTGTGAAAGAAGGGGCCAAATTCAGCATGGTCTGGGATGGACGGGTGATCGAGCTTGATCTCTTCGGCATCCCCAAGGGCAGCCTCTACAAGGAGGCAGCGATTGATTTCATCCGCTACGCCAGCAGTTCTCAATCGCTCGCCAGCATGGTCAAGCATCTGCCCAATGGTCCGACGCGCAATTCGTCCATGGCTTTGTTGTCTGACGAGGTCAAGGCGCAGCTGCCCAACGGCCCGGCCTATGCCGACAAGGTGTCGATCCGCTCCGACGCCGAGTGGTGGTCAAAAAATTTCGCCGGCCTGAAAGAGGCGTTCGACGCCTGGCTAACCGAAGCAACTCAACAAGGTGCCTCCGGCACCGTGCGGTGAGCAATAAGATTTTGAGGGAGAGTTCTAATGAGTGATGCACTTCACACACCGCCGGAAGACCTGGTCGACAAGACCGGCCTTTTTGCCGGAATGAACAAATTTATGGGCGTGGCCTCGATGGTCATGATCTTGGCCTTTGTCGGTTTCACGATTTCAGATGTTGAGTATTCAGGCGCGGTGTTTAGCGCCGGCAAGAACTTTATCATCGGATCGCTCGACTGGTTCTATGTACTGGTGGTCAATGCGGTCCTGTTCTTCGTCATTTGGCTGTTGTTCAGCAGATTTGGCGATGTGAAGCTCGGCCAGGATGATACCGAACCGGACTTTTCCAACTTCTCTTGGATCTGCATGCTGTTCAGCGCCGGTTTGGGATCGGGGTTGATCTATTGGGGCGTTGCCGAGCCGATGTATCACATCGCCGACAACCCCTTTCTGACCCGCGAAGGCATCACGCCCGGCAGTGTTGAAGCTGGATCCAAGGCCATTCAGATCACCAATTTCCATTGGGGATTTCATGGCTGGGCCCTCTACGTGCTGGTCGGCTTGAGCTTGGCATACTTCTCCTACCGCCGGGGCTTGCCTCTCACTCTTCGCTCGGCGTTCTATCCGATCCTCAAAGACAAGGTGTACGGGCCTTGGGGCCACATCATCGACCTGATCGGCGTGTTCGGCACCATCTTCGGTCTGGCCACCTCGCTTGGGCTTGGCGTGACACCGATCGCTGCTGGGCTGGAAAATTTGGGCTGGATTTCAAACACCACCACGAACCAGCTGTTCCTCGTTGCGGCGATTACCATTGCCGGAACGCTCTCGGCGGCATCGGGTGTCGGCAAGGGCGTTCGCATTCTGAGCGAGATGAATGTGTGGGCCAGCATCGGCCTGCTCCTGCTGTTCCTCATCTTGGCGCCGACGGCGTTCGTGCTGGGCATGATGATCACCGGTGCCGGCGAATACCTCTGGAATGTCATCCCGATGGGGTTCTGGATTGATGGTGAACCGGAGCGCCAATGGCAGTCCTGGTGGACGATCTTCTATTGGGGCTGGTGGATCGCCTGGTGTCCGTTCGTGGGCCTCTTCATCGCCCGCGTCTCGAAGGGGCGCACGATCCGCCAATTCTGTCTCTGCGTGCTGCTGGTGCCTGTCTCCGTGGTCATGTTGTGGATGGGCATTTTCGGCGGCGCGGCCGTGGGCGTTGACTTGTTCTATCAGGCCGGCGTTCAAGAGGCCGTGAAGGCGGATTATGCCAGCGGCGTGTTCGCCACGGTGGCCGGGTTCGGCTATTCCTGGCTGGTGGTGCCGCTGACTATCCTCATCACCATCTTGCTGATCTCTTGGTTCGTGACATCCTCAGACTCAGGAACTCTGGTGATGTGTACGATGCTGTCCATGGGTGACGAACATCCTCCGGTCAAATTCAGAGTGTTCTGGGGTATCACGTCGGGTGTCGTAGCGGGAGTGCTGATGCTGGCGGGCGGTCTGACGGCCCTGCAAACAGCGTCAATCGTGGCGGGTCTGCCGATTGCAGTTCTGCTGCTGATGATGGCCTACGGCATGGTGAAAACCTTGCATGAAGACTTCCCCGTCGCGGATGTGGAGGACACCAGGGAGTTGGAATATCTCAACCGATAGATTTTGCTGCGGTTTGAAACAAAATGTGCAATTGGGCCGGAGAGATCCGGCCCAATTTGCGTTTTGGCTGTTAGCGGCGCAGTCCCAGCGTCATAAGGCCTGCACCGATTGACAGGGCCAGCATCAAAGCAAACGCGCTGTTGTAATGGCCTTGAACATCAAACATCACGGCACCCAAATAGGCGCCCAGTCCGCCGCACATGTGATGAACCATGACGATGAGACCGCTGAGCGCGCCCAGATGTGCCGTGCCGAAGGCATCACGGGCAAAAACCACTGTGAGCGGTGCCGTCAGCCAGAAGGTGATGCCGAACAACAAGGCGAAGACGGTGACAGACTGTGTGCTCTGATCGATCAGGATCAGCGCGAAGATCGCAATGCGCAGAATGAAACAGAACAAGGTAGCTTGCTTGGGCCCCTTACGGTCGCTCCACATGCCGGCAAGCAAAACGCCAAGCACGCCGGCCAGGCCCATAGCTGCCAAAAGGTTGCCTGAAAATAGCGCACCAACGCCCTTGTCCTGTGCGAAGGCCACAACATGGGTGGCCACGAAGAAATCCTGAAACCCGCAGACCGAATAAACAAACGTCAACAGCCAGAATTGTCTGCTACGCGCCGCCTCGCGCAGGGTTAGGCCGGTCGCCGCTTCAGGCGCCGGCGTCGGCACCTGTGGCTCTTGGCTTTGTGTCATTGCGATGATGACAATAGGTATGAGCGCAAGGTTCACAATTCCAAGCCACATGAACCCGGCGCGCCAGCCAATGGCCGCCAGCGCTGCGGTAAGGGCACCGATGATGAACAACTGGCCAATGCCGATGCCTGAAGTGGTGATGGCATTGGCAAATCCTGTCCGGCCCGGAAAGCGGCGGCTCACCATAACGCCCACCGGGGCGATTGAGGCAATGCCGTTGCCGATGGCGAAGATCACGCCATAAGCCAGCAGCGCTTGCCAGGGCGCCGTCACGTAGCGCATGGCGCCGATGCCCAGTGCGGCAATCAACAAACCTCCACACAGGACCGCTTTCAGAGAAAAGCGGTCGGCCAATTTGCCTGAAATGAACATGCAGGTGGCTGAAACCGCGAGGAATATCCCGGCCGAGGCGGCAAGAGTGCTGCGTGACCAGTCCAGGTCTTCGGCCATGGGCTTGAGCACCAGGCCAATGGCAAAGCGCGAACCGCCGCCCACAAACAACACCAGAAACCCAACCACCAAAATGGCCAGGCTTGTTCGTGTTAGGGCAGGTCCAGGCATGTGCGGGGGTGTCCATCAGGAAGAGAAGATCGTTTAATCCCTCTACCATGGTTGCAAGAGGGCCGCGCTCTTATTCTGCCGCCCGCATCTGGCGATGCTCAGGCGCTGGTGTCAGCATTCCGTTGATTTTGTGCGCCCAGCCTGTAGTCTGCTTGCCAGACGCTAAAAATATAACTGGAGGAGATCCCATGAAATTCAGACTTTTAACAGCAGTCGCCACACTGGCATTGGGTTTGGGGGTTCAGTCAGCCTCGGCTGATCAGTTCCTGCGGATGGTGTCCGGGCCCTCCGGCGGGTCCTGGTACCCGCTTGGCGCCAAAATCATGCAAGTATTTGATGAAAAGATCGACGGCATCACCACGTCCAACACATCGGGCGGCGGGATTTCCAACGTGCTCTCAGTGAATGGCGGCGATGCGGAAATCGGCTGGTCCTACGCCCACACAGCGTTCAACGGCTATTCCGGCAAAGGCAAGTTTAAGAAGGCACAGCCTGATGTGCGCCACTTCGCGACGCTTTATCCGGCCATGTTCCAGGTTGCCGTGCGAGCAGATTCTCCGATCAAATCGTTTGAAGACATGAAGTCAGCGAATATCAGCCCCGGCAAGGCCAAATGGACGGGCACCGCGTTCGCAGAGTCCATCATCAAGGCCTATGGCTATGGTTTCAACGACATCAAGGCCAACGGCGGCACTGTGCATCATGTGAGCTACACCGAATCCGTGGCTCTGATGAAGGACAAGCACATTGATGTGTTCATGGCCGCCACGTCCATGCCCCAGGCCTCGTTCATTGAGCTGGAACACAGCCCCGGCATCCGGTTCATCGGTCTTCCGCAGGACAAGTTGGAGGCTATTCTCAAAGCCAATCCAGGCTTCATTCCGGGCAAGATGCCCAAAGGGGTTTACAAGAGCATTGGCGAAGACCTCAACACGCTCGGCATCGTCACCAATATGGTGGTGCACAAGGACCTGCCAGAAGAGCTGGTCTACAACATGTGCAAGGTGTTCTGGGCAAATCACGCAACCTTTGCCGAAGTGAAAGGCATCTGGAAGCGGGTGAAACTCGAAGACGCACTGGCCGGCACGGCCATTCCGGTGCATCCGGGCGCCGCTAAGTGCTACAAAGAACTCGGCGTGAGTGCCGGCAGCTGATTTTAGGGTCAGTTTGGGTGGACGCACGCTGCGACCGCGGCGTGCTCCACTGCTCCTTGCATTCGGTGCCGGGGTTCCATGAGTGTCGCTGAAACTCAGATCACCTATGTTGAAAAACAGGAGCTCGGCTACCTTGAGCGGCTGCTGGTGGGCCGTGTGTCGGGCATCACGTACGCGGTGCTGCTCTGTTCCACCGTGATCGCTCTTGGGCTTGCGTTGTTCCACATTTACGTCGCCGCCTTCGGCACGCCTGAAGGGCGTTCATTCCGGTCTGTGCACCTGACCGGCATGCTTATTCTCGCGTTTTTCACATTTCCCCTGTTTCGCAAATCCGTGCGCGATCCGGTGTACGTGGAGGGCAGCGCGGGCAATGGGCTGCGCTTCTTGGGGTTTGCCATCGATCTGGCAATCGTCGGGCTGATCATATTCGTCCAACTTTGGACCATCTGGGACATCGATGCCTTCCATCTGCGCTATGGGGAGAAGGAACTTCCTGACCTCATTGTCGGCGGCATACTCATTGCGCTGGTTTTGGAGGCCACCCGGCGGGCGGTGGGCTGGGCGATGGTGCTGATCACCGGCTTCTTCGTGATCCATTCGCTCTACGCCAACCACTTCTTCGGATTTTTCTATGGCCCGCCGGTGCGGTTCGGCAAGTTCATCGATGTTCTGTTCATGAGCAGCGACGGGCTGTTCGGCATCCCCTTGCACGTGTGCTCGACCTATATCGTGCTCTTCATCATCTTCGGTGCACTGTTGATCCGTTCAGGGGCAGGGCGCTTTTTTATCGACCTTGCAGTTGCCCTGACTGGCCACAGAACAGGTGGTCCTGCGAAGGCGTCGGTCGTGGCCAGCGGGTTCATGGGCACCGTGTCAGGTTCAGCCGTGGCAAATGTTGTGACCACCGGCTCGTTCACCATTCCCTTGATGAAGAACCTGGGATACCGCGCCAAGTTTGCGGCCGCCGTGGAAGCCTGCGCCTCGTCAGGCGGGCAGATTACACCGCCGATCATGGGCGCGGCCGCATTCATCATGGCGGAGTTTCTGACCACAGCATACACCAACATCATCGTCGCCGCGGCCATCCCCGCCTTTCTCTACTTCGCCACCGTCTATTTCATGGTGCACCTGGAGGCGGAGAAGAACGGTATTGGGCAGATCGAAAAATCCCGTCTGCCCCAGGCCGGCCAGGTTTTGCGCGGCGGCTGGCATCTGCTGATTGCCTTGGGCGTGTTGGTGTATTTCCTGATTGCCGGCTACACGCCCATGAAGTCCGCATTCTGGGGGCTGGTATCGCTGTTCGTCCTGAGCTTCATCAACAAGGGAACGCGGATGAGCCCGGTTGACCTTGTGGCGGCTCTTGAGGCCGGCATCAGGGCGACCATGCCGGTGACCATTGCGTGTGCCTGTGCCGGGCTGATCATTGGCTCGGTGTTCGTCTCCGGTCTGGGGCTCAAGTTCACCCAATCGGTCATCGAGCTGTCGGGAGGCAATCTCCTGGTGCTGCTCGGTCTCACAGGGGTTTCGGCAATCATCTTGGGGATGGGGATCACCACCACGGCGGTCTATATCACCGTTGCAGCGCTCATCGTGCCGGCGCTGGTGAAAATCGGGGTGGAGCCGATCGCAGCGCACATGTTTGCCTTCTATTTTGGTGTGGTCTCCACCATCACGCCGCCGGTGGCGCTGGCCTCTTTTGCCGGCGCTGCGATCGCCAAGACGCCGCCCATGGCCACCGCCATTGAGTCCACCCGGGTGGGTATCGCGAAATATCTGGTGCCCTTGGTATTCGTCTATAATCCATCCTTGTTGTTTGTTGGGCCGCTTTGGCTGACGGCGGTGTCCGGTTTGCTCGTGCTGGCGGGCTTGTGGGTGTTGTCCATCGCCATCGAAGGCTGGTACCGCGGCCCGATCAACGGCGCCTACCGGTTGATGACGCTCATCGCGGCGGCCTTCATCTTGTTGCCGCCCAACAACAAGGTTTTGGGCATAGATGGATATCTCTGGGAGATCGCCGGTCTCGTTCTGGCTGCAGTGGTGGTTGCTCCGCGGCTAATGGCCGGGGTCAAGCCAGCGGAGGAGCGGAGCGATGCGTGAGGTCTTTCTAGGCAAGCCCTGGCACTGGGCCATGGCGGCGATTGTGGCGGCCCTGTTGTGGTGGGCCGGTGGCCAGAAGGCCCACGTGATCCATTTTAACAGCTTTCTGGTTGCCTTAACGATTGGCAGCCTCGCGGTGGTTCTGTTGATCCTGAAGACCAACAAGCCGGGTGAGCAGGTCACGCGCGAACCCCTTGTGCCGGGCGATGCTGAGGACAACGAGCATGATGAGGAGGGCGAAAGGCCGTAAGACATGGCAGGTTCTCTCGGCGGCCGTGCTGATCTGCGCGGCAAGCCGGATGGGGCTGGCTGCAGTGAGCTTGGACGGCTCCCACTGCGTGTTGTTCGCCGGGCAGGTGAAACGGGAGCTCGCGGTTTGCGTGACTTGGGAAGGCGAGGGGAGCACCCTCAGCATCTCTCTGGTTGGCCGCGGACCCAACAGTGTTGAGCAAATCGTGCTGCGCCGGGACGGTGCGGAGCCTTTTCAAACTCTGCGTGTGGATGCCAGGCCGCCCATCAATGTCAGCAATGTCGGCCTTCTGTACACCGATATGAATTTCAACGGCCATGGTGATATTGCCATCATGCGCCGCGGCGATCTCTCGGTGAAGCAGCCGTTCTATTTCTTCCTTTACGATGCAGAGACCAAGCGCTTCGTCCGGTCCGGCCTCTTGGAAACACTCGGCAATGTCTCCTTCGATCCGCAGGCCATGAGGGTTGAGAGCCGTTGGCGTGACGGGACATATCGATATCTGGACCGCTACAGATGGGCAGGCCGCACCTTGCGGCTTGTTTCACGCGAACGTTCAGGCGGCGCGGCGCGGACGTGCATTCGGCTCACTTATCGATGGGAAGGCAATAGGCGAACGGTGCAGGCGCAGAAACCATGCACTTAGGTCTGGCCGGCTACTGGCGTTGAGGGCGTGTGCGCAGGTGAAGAAAGAGGGCGGCAACGGCGATGGGCAGAACCGCCATGTCATCCACCAAACCCAATGAACTGCCGAGTATGGTAACCGGCACCGCCGCGAGCAGCGGCAAGATCCATAGCAGAGCCAAGTTGCGGCCACTGAGCATGAGCAACGCACCGATTGAAAAAACGATGGTGGGGCCTGGGCTGGTGGCAAAATAGCCGATTTCGGCCCAATTTCTCCCCATGGCCAGACCAATCAAGGGCGCGCCGGTCAGAGCATAGAACCCAAGGAGCAATCCAATACGGTGACGTATGCTCCCTGAAGGGATTATGACAAACCGGTTGGACACAGCCCCGAGCCAAAACAAGAGCATGGCCTGAAGCAGGAAAATCAGCCCGATGGGATAGTCCCAGAAGTTCAATTCAGCGAACGTGCCCAAATGATAGAACAGCCCGGTTGCTGCCCAGCTTGATGCCAGGATTAGCCCCAAAAGGCGGCTTGAGAGCTGCTGGGGGTTCAGCAGAACCCAAAGGGCCACCAGGCCAAACGCGGCCGCGAGCGCCTGCATTGGCCGGATCATCCGGTTGAAGTCTTCCAGAGTGCCCAGGAAAACCTCAAGTGATAGCGGAACCATTAACTGACCTGGATCTGCTTAGAGGGTTCGCACATAGTCGGCCATACGCTTCCTCATGGCTCCATCGGGCAACTGTCCGCGGCCCGCATGCAGGTTTTCGCGCATGTGTGCGGGATTTGACGTGGCCGGAATTGCGCATGTCACCGCTGGGTGGGAGATCACGAACTTCAAAAGAAACTGAGGCCAGCTTTTCACGCCGATTTCGCCCGCCCAGTCTGGCAAAGGCTTGTCTTTGAGTTTCTCAATCAGGGCGCCCCTTTGGAACGGTCGGTTGATGATCACCCCCATTCCGCGTTCCGCCGCCATGGGAAGGAGACGGTTCTCCGCTTCACGGTCCTCGACGTTGTAGGTGAATTGGGCGAAGTCGAAGGAATGGTCCCGCGCGACCTTTTCAAAGTCTTGATGGCGCCGCCCGTGCGAGGTGGTGATGCCGGTGTGCCTCAAGCGCCCCTTTTCTTTCCAGGCGTTCAGGGTCTCCATATGAACTTCCCAATCCACCAGATTGTGGATCTGAATGAGGTCAAACTTGTTTTCGTTCCAGAGCTTTTCGGACGTTTGCATCTGGCGCTCGCCCATCCATTTTGAGACGGTCCAGACCTTGGTTGCGGTGAAGAGCTTCTGCTGGGGCGGCAGCTTTGCCAGGCAGTAGCCGACCACTTCCTCCGCGGAGCCGTACATGGGCGATGAATCGATCATGCCGCCGCCGCCAGCGAAGAATGCCTTCAAAACCTCAAGCCGCTTGGTGCGCAAGCTCTGGCTTTTTCCTACATTGAAGGTGATCCAGGTGCCCATGCCCAGAATGGGAATGGCTTCTCCGGTTGAAGGGAGTTTGCGGCTGATCAGCTCTGCGCCCTCAGCCCGGCCAGGCGTGGTCAGGGCGGGAATGGTGGTCACCGCGCCGGTTGCCGCGGCAAGATTGAGAAATCTGCGTCGGTCCATCGCGTCCTCTGGCTGTTACGTGGCCCCCTCAAAGCAAGAAAAGATCTTGCCAGAGGAGGGCAATGCCGGAATTCTAGCTCATGAGCGATCCAAGTGCGATCACAGCTGTGCGAGGCACCCTGAGAATGCCGATCATTCGACTAAGCATTGTTGCTCTTTTGTGTGTTCTTCATGTGACCTCTGGCGCCGCGCAGGGGCTTGACCTTGTGACCGTGCCTGCTGGCACGGCGGAAATTGGCGATGCGAAAGGCGATAAGAATGAAGTGGTTCGCCAGGTGGATGTATCCGCATTCCGACTGATGCGCCGCGAAGTGACCAATCTTCAGTTCGCCGAGTTCGTGGCAGACACCGGATACACCACGACCGCTGAAACAGCCGGCAAGGGCAATGTCTGGGTGGAGCGATGGGGAGAGGTCGCCGGCGCAGATTGGCGCCATCCGCAAGGGCCCGAAAGCCGGCTTCACGCTCTCGGTCTTCATCCCGTGGTCCAGGTTTCAGCCCTGGATGCGGAAACCTTTTGCAGCCATCATGGCCTCAGATTGCCGAGCGAAGAAGAATGGGAATATGCCGCACGCGGGCCTGACGGCTTGCGCTATCCATGGGGCCGCAAGCTGACCCGCGCGACCTTGCCCCAACTGGCAAACGCGGGGACCTGGAAGTGCTGCGGCCCGTCTGACGCAGATGGCCACTTGCGCACGGCACCGGTTGGTTCCTTCCCGGCCGGCCGCTCACCGTTTGGCCTGGACGATATGATCGGCAATGTGTGGGAATGGACCTCATCGCCATTTCCCGGCGATCCGCAAAAGCGCTCATACGCGGCGGGGGCTGGGGCAATAATCCTTACTGCCTGCGTGCGGCCTACCGTCATGCGAACCCGCCGGACATTGGTCTCGACATGGTGGGGTTCCGGTGCGCCGGCGATCTGCCCTGAAAAGGCGGCGAGGGCCCCGATTGAAGCACCGGACAATCGTTTCCTCCATTGCCCCGCCTGCACGCCATCGTTATACCGCACGTCATGCCGATTGTTCTTTGGGTCGCACTGGGCGGCGCCGTTGGTGCCTCGGGGCGATATCTTGTTGGGGTTTGGGCGACGCGCCTTCTAGGGCACGGGTTTCCGTATGGGACCTTGTGCGTGAATGTGCTCGGCTGCTTTTTGATGGGCGTCATCGTGGAAGCGGCCGCGCTCAAGCTTTCACTGGGCCAAGACATGCGCGCGTTTTTGACCACCGGCGTGCTTGGCGGCTTCACCACATTCTCCGCCTTTGCGCTGGATTTTGCCGTGCTCACCGAACGCAAGGCCAACCTCCTGGCCTGGGGATATCTGGGCGCTTCGGTGATCCTGTCAATTCTGGCACTGTTCGCAGGGCTCTGGCTGACCAAGGCGGTGTTGCAATGAGCGGCGTTTCCACCAAAGCGGTGAGCACGGATGAAGAGGGCATGCGACTGGACCGCTGGTTCAAGGCGCATTTTCCCACGTTGGGTTTTGGGCGTCTTCAGAAGCTCTTGCGCTCAGGCCAGGTTCGTGTGGATGGCAAACGCGCCAAAACCAACCAGCGTCTGGAGCCGGGCCAGACCGTGCGCATTCCGCCCATCAGCGATGAGCGGCCCGAGGTGCGCAATGAAGCCTCAACGCGCGATCAAGAGGCCCTGGCGGCCATGACCATTCATGATGACGGCACGGTTCTGGTGCTGAACAAACCGGCCGGGCTGGCCGTGCAAGGCGGGCCGGGCCTGACACGCCACGTGGACGGCATGCTGGGGGCGCTCACACGTGCAGATGGCCAGAGGCCCCGGCTGGTGCACCGGCTCGACCGGGAAACCTCAGGCATCCTTCTGATCGCCAAGACGCGCCTGGCCGCCAAGTCCTTGGCGGAGAGCTTCAAGGCGCGTGAAACACGCAAGATCTACTGGGCGCTGGTGGCCGGCGTGCCAAAGCCGCGCCAGGGACGTATCTCCACATGGTTGAAGAAGCAGGAAGGCCCGGAAGGCGAGAGCATGCATTCCACGTTGCCGCGCAAAGCCGGCGCTGTTCATGCGGTGAGCCAATATGCTGTGGTCGAACAGGCAGCGCATAAGCTCTCCTGGCTGATCATGCAGCCGGTGACCGGGCGCACCCATCAGCTTCGCGTCCACGCTGCCGAGATCGGCCACCCGATCGTGGGAGATGCCAAGTATTTCAACATTGAGAACTGGCAACTGCCGGGCGGCATACAGAACCGCCTGCATCTGCATGCCCGGTCCATCGCCATCCCCCATCCAAATGGTGGTATTCTGGAGGTTACAGCACCGCTTCCCGGTCATATGCAGCAAAGCTGGAACTTGTTGGGCCTGGATCCTGATTTGGGAGATCAGGTCTTGGAGGAACTACCGTAATATGGCGAGGCATAAGCTGGTTATTTTCGATTGCGACGGCACCCTGGTGGACAGCCAGGACCTGATCGTGCAGGCGATGGATCTGGCGTTCGAAATGTCAAGCCTGACGCCGCCGGCGCGCCAACAGACCCTCTCGATCGTCGGGCTGTCTTTGGTGGAAGCCATGCAAGTGTTGGTGCCTGATGCTCCTGAGGCCGACCAGCACCAGCTTGCTGCCCGCTACAAAGCCTCCTTCGGAGAGCTGATCTCCGATACGGCCCGCAAGGAGCCGCTATATGACGGGGTGGCCGAGACCGTGCTGAGCCTTGCCGCGCGCGATGACGTGGTTCTGGGGATCGCCACCGGCAAGTCGCAGCGCGGCGTGCGCCGGGTGTTGCTGGAACACGGCCTGCAGCACAGCTTCGTGACCATTCAGACCGCCGATGATGCGCCCTCAAAGCCGCATCCTGCTATGATCCATCAGGCGATGGCAGAGGCGGGCGCCGAGCCACGGGACACGGTGATGGTCGGCGATACGGTATACGATCTGCAAATGGCGCAAGCGGCTGGGGTCACGTCCATCGGGGTCGATTGGGGATATCATGCGGAGGTTGATTTGAAAGCCTGTTCTCCAGATGCTTTGTTAAGTGATTTTAGTCAATTACTGGGTGCTCTTAATGTGTTTTGGCAGGCGAGTGAGACTGCTGCGGGAGGTGCCCGATGAGCTCTAGGTCCGGAAATGGGCAAAGCCACGGGCCCGACCCGAGCGAACTGGCGCGCAAGATCTCCGCACAGGCGGTTTATGACCGCCCATTGGCAAAACGCTTCTATAAGTCGGTCAGCCTGGAACCCGCTTCCGGCGCCTATCGTCTGCTACTGGATGGCAGGACGGTAAAAACGCCCCTCAAACGGGCCCTCACGATGCCCACCGAGGCATTGGCCACAGAGGTGATGAAGGAGTGGGAACGCCAGGAGGAGCATATTGATCCGGGAGCTATGCTGCTGACCAAACTGTGCAACACGGCCCTGGACCGGGTCGGTGAGGATCGAACGCGGATCGTGAACGAGATCGTCGACTACGCGAACGCCGATCTCTTATGTTATCGGGCCGAGCGGCCCGTGGAGCTTGTGGCCCGCCAGAGCAAGAATTGGGACCCGGTGCTGGACTGGGCCGCGGACCACCTCGGCGCCCGGTTTTCCGTTACGGCAGGCATTGTCCATCAGACGCAATCAGAGGCGTGCCTGAGCGCCTTTCGGCAGTTTGTCGATGGGTTGGACGATTTCGTCGTAGCCGGATTTCACAATGCGATGACCATGACCGGCTCGGCTGTTTTGGCAGCGGCCGCGCAGCGCCGCCATCTTGCAGGCGACGAGATCTGGTCACTGGCCCATCTGGATGAGGATTGGCAGATCGAGCAGTGGGGCGCAGATGAAGAAGAGGCAGAGCGCCGCGCGCGCCGGCGCAAGGAGTTTCTGGCCATGTTGGAGTATTTGGCGCTGCTCGAGTGACGCCTGAGCATGTTTGAGGCGGGATTTGCCTTTTTGCTGATTTCGGCCCGTCCACTGGGGTGCTATAGGAGCGCTTAGGGTCTCCGCTTGGAGGGTAAAGGGATGCAAGACATTATCGAACAACTTGAGGCGCGGCGCGATGAGGCGCGCCTGGGCGGCGGGCAGAGGCGCATCGATGCCCAGCATGGACGGGGCAAGCTGACGGCCCGCGAGCGGATTGATTTGCTGCTCGATGAAAACTCATTTGAAGAGTTCGATATGTTCGTGCAGCACCGCTGCACGGATTTCGGCATGGAAAGCCAGACCACGCCCGGTGACGGCGTGGTCACCGGCTGGGGCACGGTGAACGGACGCACGGTTTACGTGTTCGCGAAGGATTTCACCGTGTTTGGCGGCTCTCTGTCGGAGACCCATGCCCAGAAGATCATGAAGATCCAGGACATGGCGCTGCGCAACAGAGCGCCGATCATCGGCATTTTCGATGCGGGCGGCGCCAGGATCCAAGAAGGGGTGGCGGCACTGGGCGGCTATGGCGAAGTGTTCTACCGCAACGTGATGGCGTCCGGCGTGATCCCGCAGATTTCCGTCATTATGGGACCGTGCGCCGGCGGCGATGTCTATTCGCCGGCGATGACCGACTTCATTTTCATGGTCAAGGACACAAGCTACATGTTCGTGACCGGGCCGGATGTGGTGAAAACCGTCACCAACGAAACGGTGACCGCCGAAGAACTGGGCGGGGCCTCGGTCCATGCCACCAAGTCGTCGATCGCCGACAAGGCCTACGAGAATGACGTTGAAGCGCTGCTGCAGATGCGCCGGCTGATCGATTTCCTGCCGTCCTCGAATGTGGCGCCGGTGCCGGAAATGCCCAGCTTTGACGACCCGAACCGGGTGGAGACATCGCTCGACACCCTGGTGCCGGACAATCCGAACCAGCCATACGATATGCACGAGCTGATCACCAAGGTGGTGGACGAGGGCGACTTTTTTGAGATCCAGGAAGCCCATGCCAAGAACATCATCACCGGGTTCGCCCGCGTTGAGGGCAGAACCGTAGGCGTGATCGGGAACCAGCCCATGGTGCTGGCCGGGGTTCTGGATTCCGACGCCAGCCGCAAGGCGGGAAGGTTCGTGCGCTTTTGCGACTGTTTTGAAATCCCGCTTTTGACCTTTGTGGACGTTCCGGGCTTCCTGCCGGGTACCGACCAGGAATATGGCGGCCTGATCAAGCACGGGGCCAAGCTGTTGTTCGCATATTCTGAGGCGACGGTTCCCAAAGTCACCGTGATCACCCGCAAGGCCTATGGCGGGGCCTATGACGTGATGTCTTCAAAACACATCCGCGGCGATGTGAACTATGCCTGGCCGTCGGCCGAAATCGCCGTGATGGGCGCCAAAGGGGCAGTGGAGATCATCTTCCGCAAAGACATCGGCGATGCTGAAAAGATCGCCGCCCACACCAAGAACTACGAAGACAGGTTCTTGTCGCCGTTTGTGGCAGCCGAGCGCGGTTATATTGATGAGGTGATCCTGCCGCGCAATACTCGCTGGCGCATTGGCCGGGCGTTCAACATGCTGGCCAACAAAACAATGGAAAATCCCTGGAAGAAGCACGACAACATCCCGCTCTAGACTGTTTCGGCGGCTTCACCACGTTTCGATATTGTTTGTTAGGTAAATCGCAACGGCTCTGTCCTATGTTTTCGGCGAATGATTTCGTCCAAAAATGGCTGGGTACAGATAATGTCGACACGTTCCATCACCAAACCGATTGCTGAAATTGCACAGCGGGGCAGAATTTCGCCTGAGACCGTGATCGAGCTGAGACGGAAAATGTTCCACGACGGCCGCATCGGCGAGGATGAGGCCGAGCAACTGTTCTACCTGGACACCCATTGCGAGAAGGTCTGCCCGGAATGGAACATGTTCTTCGTGCAAGCCCTGACGGACTATCTGGTCGAGCAGGTCGAGCCGCGCGGCTACATGTCTGTGGCAAACGCAGCCTGGCTGATGGACAAGATCAACGAGGATGACCGCATTGAAATCAGTACTGAGCTGGAACTGCTGGTCAACATCGTCGACAAATCAAAGATGATCCCGCCGTGCCTGTCGGCCTACGTGATCGATCAAGTGAAGAAGGCCGTTGCCGATGGCGAAGGCGTGACGCGGGGCAGCGCCCAACTGCAGCCCGGTGTTCTGGGTTCTGCCGAAGTGGACCTGCTGCGCCGCACGCTCTATGCCGCCGGCGGCGCCGGGCACACTGCTGTGACCAAGGAAGAGGCCGACATGCTGTTCGACCTCAATGATGCGGTGAAGCACGAAGACAATGATCCAAGCTGGTCGGATCTGTTCGTGAAGGCCATTGCCAACTATCTGATGGCGGCGCACGGCTATTCGATCCCGACCCGCGATGAGGCATTGCGGCTCGAAAAATGGGTTGAGGACCGCTCTGAGCGGACCGGCGGCCTGACCGGGGAAATCGTCGGCGGCGCGTTCAGCTCCATGCTGGTCGAAGGCTTGCGCGGTGTATGGGCGGATCTGAAATCGAAGGGCCCGACCGAGGAAGCCTATGGCCGGCGCCAAAGAGCTCACGAAGCGATGATCTCGGTGAACGAACGCATCACGGTGGATGAAGCCATCTGGCTGTCAGAGCGGATCGGGCGCGACGGGCAGTTCGACCAGAACGAGCGGGCGCTATTGACCTTCGTCAAAGAAGAGTCGCCTGACATTCACCCCTCATTGCAGCCTCTGATCGACCAGGTTGCCTAATTTAGCGAAGGGGCATAGACGCTCATGGGTTCAGCAACGCCTTTGAGCTCTTCACAGCCCAGCTCCAGCCAATCACCTCCGGCATAGTCCTTGAAGTTGGCGCTGCCGACCACTGGCCTGTCATATTTGGTGGTGAGGCCTTCCAGCCGCGCAGCTTCGTTCACCGTTGAGCCGAAGACCGAATAGGCCAAGCGGTCGGCCATGCCCACATTGCCGAACATCACATTGCCGATGTGCAGCGACATGCCATAGCCCAGAGCCGAGCGGTTGGAGCTCTCGCGGTCATTGTTGATGCCGGCCATGCGGATGATGGCGTCTTGCGCGGAGGCCAGCGCCGCCTGTGTGGCCACCACGCTTTCTTTGCGGTTTCTTCCGCACGGGTAGACCGCAAGAAAGGCATCGCCGATGAAGCTCAACACCTCGCCACCCTGGGCGGAGATGGCGCCGCCCGTTGCATCGAAAAAGTCGTTCAGGGCGTCTATATAGGCTTGGCGGCCTTCCTGGTCGGCCATGGCCGTGGAGCCGCGCAGATCGCCATAGATGATGGCGGCGCGTGTGGTTTCCCCATCGCCGCGCTTGATGTTGCCGTTCAACACCCGGTGCCCGGCATCGGTGCCAAGGTAGGTGGTGACCACATTGTTCGCGACCTCGCGCTGCACCGCCAATTTGCAGGCCACCGCCAGCGCGTCGTTCATGCTGAGCAAGGCGGCAATCTCGCTTTCGGTGAAACCGCCGGGCCTGTCGGTGGACCATGATCCCAAAACGCCCTTGTCGCCTAGTGTGTTGAACGTGATCCCGAAGGCCAGGTAGTCCGTTGCACCCTGGTCGGCCAGTTCTTTGAGAATTGGGAATTCTCCGCCCACATCCTGGCCTTCGATGCGGCGGCGGATGAACTCGATGTTTTGATTTTTGAGTTGGTAATAGGGACTGCGGCGGAAGGCTTCTGGAATTTCGTCGCCCAGGAAATGCTGATAGCCCTCAATGCTTGTGCCGTCGCCAGGTCGCCAGGTGATCCCGAGGGAACTGTAGAGCGGGTGCAGGATCGAAAGCACGAGATGGGCCCTTGATATGGGGATGCCGGCCGCGCAGAGCCTTTCGTAGACACCTGCCAGCATCGGACCGATCTCAACATCATAGACGGCCTGCTCCAAAATCCAGCGGGCAGCTTTGTCCACTAGAATTGCTGATGTGGGGCCACGTTCCAAAGTTAGGCTCATTGGCATTTTCCTTGTTTGGCGAAGATTCACCTTTAGACCAGTTTACCCCGTCTTGCTCCGGGTCTAAAAGGCGAGCAGTATCTTGTCTGATGTGACTAGTTGGGAAAGGTGGGGCCGTCGTGCCGGTTTTCAAGAAGATTCTGATCGCCAACCGAGGCGAAATTGCATGCCGGGTCATCAAAACGGCCCGGGCCATGGGGATCAAGACCGTTGCCGTCTATTCAGATGCTGATGCGCGAGCCCTGCACGTGCGCCAGGCCGATGAGGCGGTACACATAGGCGAGGCGCCCGCAACCCAGTCCTACCTGGTGATCGATAAGATCATAGACGCCTGCAAAGACACCGGCGCTGAGGCGGTTCATCCCGGATACGGATTTCTCTCTGAAAACGCCGCCTTCGCCAAACGCCTGGCGAAAGAGAAGATCGCGTTCATCGGCCCGAACGTCAAAGCCATTGAGGTGATGGGCGACAAGATTGAGTCCAAGAAATTTGCCGACGATGCAAAAGTCTCTACCGTTCCAGGCTATCTGGGTGTGATCAAAGATGCCGAAGAGGCGGTGAAGATCGCCGATGACATCGGCTATCCGGTGATGATCAAGGCATCCGCCGGCGGCGGCGGCAAGGGCATGCGGATTGCCAACTCGCGCGATGAAGTCGCCGAAGGCTTTGCCTCGTCGGTGTCGGAAGCCAAATCCAGTTTCGGCGATGACCGAGTGTTCATTGAAAAGTTCATCGAGAATCCGCGCCATATTGAGATCCAGGTGCTGGCCGACAAGCACGGCACCGCGCTCTATCTGGGTGAGCGGGAGTGCTCCATCCAGAGGCGCAACCAGAAGGTCATTGAGGAGGCCCCGAGCCCGTTCCTTGATGGGGAGACCCGCAAGGCCATGGGCGAGCAGGCTGTCGCCCTGGCCGCGGCGGTGGACTATGAGAGCGCTGGGACGGTGGAGTTCATTGTCGATAAGGATCGGAACTTCTACTTCCTAGAGATGAACACGAGGCTGCAGGTTGAGCATCCGGTCACCGAATTGATCACCGGTATCGATCTCGTGGAGCAAATGATCCGTGTGGCAGCGGGCGAGAAGCTGAAACTCAGCCAGAAGGACATCAAGCTCAACGGCTGGGCCATTGAAAGCCGGATCTACGCTGAAGATCCGCTCCGTGGCTTTCTGCCGTCAACCGGCCGGCTGGTGCGCTATCGGCCACCGGCGGAAGGCACGGACGATGACGGCCGCACCGTGCGCAACGACACAGGCGTCTATGAAGGCGGCGAGATTTCAGTGTTCTACGACCCCATGATCGCCAAGCTGTGCACCCATGCGGGCGACCGGGAAACGGCAACAGCGCATATGGCCGACGCGCTGGACGCGTTCCACATCGAAGGCATCCAGCACAATATTCCGTTCCTAAGCGCGCTGATGGCGCATCCCCGCTGGGTCAGTGGTGCCTTGACCACGGGCTTTATTGCCGAGGAGTTTCCGGACGGTTTTTCCGGGGTGGAGATGGGAGAGGAAGCTCTTGCTGTCTTGTCGATCGTCGCCGTCGCCATTGACCATGTGATGAATTCGCGCAAACGCGCGATCTCCGGCCAGATGGGCGGAACTGCGGTCACCTTCGCCGATCGCCGGGTGGTGCGTCTCGGCCAGGAGGTTTGGCAGGCGGCCCATGTTGCGGGCAATCGGGACGACCGGTTTGAGGTGGCCCTGTTTGAGGAAGGCGGAGAGCCGGACCCGCAGAATGTGCGCTTGGTGCACTGCGATTGGGTTCCGGGCAAGCCTGTGTGGCAGGGCTCTATCGATGGCCGCCCGATCTCGGTTCAAGTCACGCCCATCATGAACGGCATGGAGCTGACGTGGCGCGGCGTGCAGGAAACGGTGTGTGTGTTCACCAACCGGGAGGCCGAGCTGGCCCGCCTGATGCCGGTGAAGGTGCCGCCAGATACTTCAAAGCTGCTGCTCTGTCCCATGCCGGGTCTGGTTGTCTCCATTGCCGTGTCTGAGGGCGATGATGTTAAGGCCGGTCAATCCTTGTGCGTTGTTGAAGCCATGAAGATGGAGAATGTGTTGAAAGCAGAGCGCGACGGCACGGTTTCCGCCATCAAGGCTGATCCTGGAGATATCCTCGCCGTGGACGAAGTCATAATGGAGTTTGAGTAAGATCTGATTAACCCTAATTATGCAGTTATTACTTGTTTGGTCCGATTCTCTGACTAGATGTGGACCAGAATGCAAACCTGCCCGTGGGAGACAGGTTTGTGGTTGATACGAGGCGTAATCCGCAAGACCTGGGTTGCGTGAGGTTAAGCGCCAGTCATGAAGGGATAAAGGGACCGTGACAGGCATGATCAAAAGTAGGTCAGTACAAGTTCGCATCTCCGGCGATGTTCAGGGATGCGCGTATCGCGATTGGACTGAAAAGAATGCCCAGATGCTCGGTCTTGCCGGGTGGGTGCGCAACCGGTGTGATGGTTCGGTTGAGGCCATGTTCGCCGGGCCTGACAACAGCGTGGATGAGATGATTTCGCGCTGCAAGGAAGGACCCCAATTGGCGAAGGTCGACAAGGTCGACATCCTCAAAGAGGGTTGCGGGCGCTTTTCTGACGAATTCGATATTCTGCCGACCGCCTGAGCAGGACTGAGCGCAGTCACCTAATGCCGGACGCGCAGGCGTTCAGGCAGGAAATGCAGATGGTCGTTCTTCTCTGCCGCCAAATGGCAAGGAACGCAGAACTCCACTTGCTTGCTTCCTGCACCGTTGGTGATCCCAAAAATGCTGCCATCGGGCATGATCATCGTGTATTTCCAGTCGCCGCTCACGTGATTGAAGCCTTCGGGCATCTTCTCCATCAAGAACAACGGACCCGGGTTCACCTTACCATCTTCTGTGATGGCCATGCTGTCCTTGGCCAGAATTGAGCCTACCGGAAAACGGCCGGCGGATTCATACTTCCCATAGTCCTTGGCTGCACTGTTGCCGTAGGTGTTGAGAAAACGCCGGCCATGCCCCGCACTGAGGTAGGGCGCGGTGTTGTAGCGCTGCCATCTTGTGTAGACCTTGGCCGCCGGATCATCGGACATGCCATAGCCGCGGGCCATTCGCTTCTTCAGAGCGTCATAGGCCTTTTGCGCATCCGCGTCGCTGATATTGGCCGGGTTCGGCACGCGGAAGTGGCGCCGCGGTCCGAGCGGGTCTTCAGCAGGTTTGGCCGGGCCGGGGGTGAGGTTGCGCTGTTCTTCGCGCTCGTCCGGGTCCAGTGTCGATTGGGTAAATCCGGCAGAAGGGGCGGCAATCAGAGCCGCAGTAAGGGCGCACAACGCTGCGGCGCTTATCGGGCGCCATTCTAACAAGTGGGTCATTTTATTGCTCCAATGCGGCTTAAGACCCATGGCAGTTCAGTGTGAGCGCCGGGAGCAGTGGAGTGAAATCAAGTTCTCTCACGTCGCGGTGAGGCGACTATTCGGACGGTTTTGAAGACCAGCGAATGATCGCGAAGGCCGGAAAGGCCCAGGCCACTCCGGCAAGCACGTAATAGGCGAGTTGGAGCCACTTGGATTGGGCGTTCACCACGGTTGCGCCGAACCACATGGCGATGAGGGTGTAGACCACCACAAAGGCCAGAACGGCCAGGGAGCCGACGAGTTTTCGGCCAGAGGGGGATGCCATAGACATATCCTGAAAACAGCTGCCTGAACCCACAGGTACCGGTGTTGGGTGCCTTGGACAAGGCCCGCGACAGCCTGACGCGCGAAGCTTTGGCCAATTGTTGCCGCTGCTGCCAGGCGATTAGGTGGGTGTCATGAGTGTTGATGTTCTGACAGACCCTGCTAGCGAGCGCCAGATTGCAGCCCGGCCCATCGTTCGTGCCTGGCTCTCCTGCATTGCGCTTCTGGTGTTTTCCATCGTGATCGTGGGCGGCGCGACCCGTCTTACAGATTCCGGCCTTTCGATCACCGAATGGCTGCCTTTGCTGGGGGCGATTCCACCGTTGAACGAGGCAGACTGGCTGGTGGCCTTCGAGAAGTACCGGCAGATCCCCGAGTATCAGTTGATCAACAAGGGCATGAGCCTGGAGGCCTTCAAGTTCATCTATTGGTGGGAATGGGGGCACCGTTTTCTCGGCCGCTTCATTGGTTTGGCGTTCTTTGTGCCTTTCGTCTGGCTATGGATGACCAAGCGCATCGAAAAACGCATGGTGCCGCATTTGGCTTTGCTGTTCGTTTTGGGCGGGCTGCAGGGCGCGCTCGGCTGGTACATGGTGGCTTCAGGGCTGGTGGACCGGGTGGATGTGAGCCAATACCGCCTGGCGGCCCATCTCGCATTGGCCGTGGCGATCTTCGGTTACCTGGTGTGGCTGGCGCTCAACATGGTGCCTGCCGAGAGGCCGGCCTCTGGTCTGGCCGTGGGCAGCGCGCTGGTGGTTTGTGTTCTGATCTATATCCAGATCATTCTGGGTGCGTTTGTGGCCGGGCTCGATGCCGGGCACGGTTACAACACCTGGCCGAAGATGGATGGAGCTTTTGTGCCGTCAGGGCTTCTGGCGATGGAGCCTGCTTGGCGCAACTTCTTCGAAAGCGCTCTCACCGTCCAGTTCATCCACCGTGTGTTCGCCTATCTGGTTCTCGCAGTGGGGATCTGGCACATCACCAAGGTGTTCCGCACCGCGCCTGAAGGCGTAGCGCAATTGAGCGCCGGTCTGCTGGGTCTGGTGATGGTTTTGCAGGTGGGCTTGGGCATCTGGACGTTGCTTGCGAGTGTTCCGATCAGCCTGGGCTTGTTGCACCAGGGCGGGGCAATTGTCCTGCTTGGAGTTGGTTTGTGGCACCTGCACGTTATAAGATATATTTGAAGTCTTAGATTAGAATGACTATGTAACTATATAAAATATAAACATAAAATTAGTTATAAAATCAACTGTTCAAGCGTGGACCTGCAAAAAGCAGAAAACTGCCAAACGAACCCATTTCGTTGTAACCATCTGAATTAATGCACAAAAAACTTTGTGCAGCGCACAAAAAGCCCCGGCGCTATGGCCGGGGCTTGGATTGGTTGCTCTGTGCGAGCCGTCAGGCAGCAGCTTTCATGCCCTGCTCAAGATCGGCAATGATGTCCTTTGGATCTTCAAGGCCGATGGAGAGCCGCACCACATCGGGCCCGGCGCCGGCAGCGGTCTGCTGCTGCTCGGAGAGCTGTTTGTGCGTGGTCGAGGAGGGGTGGATGATCAGAGAGCGGGTGTCGCCGATATTGGCCAGATGGCTCAGCATGTTGACGTTCGACACCAGCTTGACGCCTGCATCGTACCCGCCCTTGAGGCCGAAGGTGAAGACGGCGCCGGCGCCGTTCGGGCAGTATTTCTGCGCCAGGTTGTGGTGGCGGTCGCCGGGCAGGCCGGCATAGCTGATCCACGAGACCTCCTTGCGGGTGGAGAGCCATTCGGCCACCGCCTTTGCATTGTCGCAGTGGCGCTGCATGCGCAGGCTCAAGGTTTCTGCGCCGGTGAGGATCATGAAGGCGTTGAAGGGCGAGATGCACATGCCCAGATCGCGCAAGCCCAGAACCCGGCAGGCAATGGCAAAGGCGATGTTGCCGAAGGTCTCGTGCAGCCGCATGCCGTTGTAGCTTTCGCAGGGCTCTGAGAGTTTCGGATAGCGGCCCTCGCGCGACCAGTTGAAGGTGCCGGCATCGACGATCATGCCGCCCATTGAGTTGCCGTGACCGCCCATGAACTTGGTGAGCGAATGGAGCACAAGGTCTGCACCGTGCTCGATGGGCCGGCACAGGTAGGGGGTCGCCAGCGTGTTGTCGACAATCAGAGGAACACCGGCGCGCCGGGCGATCTTGGAGATGGCCTCAAGATCGGTGATCACGCCGCCGGGGTTGGCAATGGATTCGCAGAAGATGGCCTTGGTCTTTGCGGTGATGGCCTTCTCGATGCTGGACATGTCGTCCGCATCGGCCCAGTTCACCTTCCAATCGAAGGATTTGAACGAATGGTTGAACTGGTTGATCGAGCCGCCATAAAGCTGGCGCACCGCAACGAACTCGTCGCCGGGATCCATCATGGTGTGGAACGCCAGAAGCTGGGCGCCATGGCCGGACGAGGTTGCAAGCGCCGCGGTGCCGCCTTCCAATGCCGCCACCTTTTCCTCCAACACCGCTTGAGTGGGGTTCATGATGCGCGTGTAGATGTTGCCGAAGGCCTGAAGACCGAACAGCGATGCGGCATGGTCAACGTCGTCGAAAACGAACGAAGTGGTCTGATAGATCGGCGTTGCGCGGGCGCCGGTGGTCGGATCCGGGGCCGCACCGGCGTGGATCGCCAGTGTGTCAAAGCCAGGGGTGTCGTCGAGGGCCATGAAAAATTCTCCGCGTGTTGGTCTGTCAAATCCCGATGGGTTTATACCAGCGCGGGCATCGGCCAACAATCGTTCGTTTTACCGAACAGTGCTTTTTTTGATGCAAGCCAAGGCGGCTCTAGGGGGCGAGCACGCCGCGCATTTTGACAAATACCGCTTCGAACATTTCCGGCGTCAGGCGGCCTGTGTTGGTGTTGTAGCGCGAGCAGTGATAGCTGTCGAAAAGGCTTAAGCCGCCGACCTCGTGTTGGGCGGCATGGGCAAAGGTGTGGGCGCTGCGCTTTTCGCCGAGGGCCATCAGAGTTGCATCATGGGCGATGCGTCCGAGAGCCATCACGGCGCGCAGGTTCGGCAGCTCTGCGATACGCTGGATGAGGTGTTGATTGCAGGTCCGGATTTCCGCGCCCACCGGCTTGTTCTGCGGCGGCAGACAGCGCACCGCGTTGGTGATCATGCAATCCACCAGCTCCAAACCGTCATCGGGCCGGGCGGCAAAGGTGCCCCGCGAGAAGCCGAATTTGGAAAGAGTGCCATAGAGCAGATCGCCGGCCCAGTCGCCGGTGAACGGCCGGCCGGTTCGGTTCGCGCCCTTCATGCCGGGCGCAAGGCCCACGATCAGCAGGCGGGCCGTCTCGGGTCCAAAAGAGCGCACCGGGCCATTGAACCAATCTGGATGGGCCGCGCGCTGCTCATCGAGAAACTCCGCCAGGCGCGGGCACAGGCGGCACGATTTGTCTGGTTCTGCTGGAACGGTCGGGGTCGGCATGATGGGTTGGTTGTGGGCGAGGCGGGCTAGATGTCGGCAAACTCCTCAAAATCATCACGCCCGTCGTCGTGACCATCATAGTCTACCTCGTCGTCCTCGGCTCTGCGCTGATCGTCCGCCTGACGCTGTTTGCGTTGACCGCCTGCACGGCCGATTTGATCGGAGAGTGACATTATTTCGACAAACACATCGGCTTGCCGGCGCAGATCGTCGGCCACCATGGGCGGCTTGGTCTTCAAGGTTGAGATAACCGTCACACGCAAGCCCCTGCGCTGCACGGCTTCGACGAGGCGGCGGAAATCTCCGTCCCCGGAAAACAGCACCACATGGTCAAGCTCGCTTGCCAGCTCCATGATATCGACGGCGATTTCGATATCCATATTGCCCTTGATCTTGCGCCGGCCCGCAGCGTCGGTGAACTCCTTGGTTGGCTTGGTCACCACGGAGAAGCCGTTATAGTCGAGCCAGTCGACCAGCGGGCGGATCGGCGAATAGTCCGCATCCTCCATCATGGCGGTGTAATAGTTGGCGCGGATCAGCGTGGCCTGGTTACGGAAGTGATCCAGCAGCTTACGGTAATCTATATCGAAGTTGAGCGACCTGGCCGTGGCGTAAAGGTTGGCTCCGTCGATAAAGAGTCCGACACGCTCAGTGGGGTAAAAGTGCATAATCCAACTCCTCAAAAAAAACCATCGTGTCCCAAGGGGACCGACCTGAAACATCTGCAATATTGGGGCGGGCCGGGTTACACGCTTAAACCAGCGTGCTCCGGTTTTCAGAGTTGCCACCAGATGTGGTTTTAACCTGTCGCATCTTTCTTGGCTACCAGCTATAGGGTGCAACGAGCTGTGGTTTGTCCAGATACGTTAGAGTTCTGATGATTTTACTGGGTCTTGGAAGCAACTTGTCGGGTCCGTGGGGAACGCCCCTTGAGACCTTGCGCCGTGCTCTAAGCGAGCTGGAAACAACCAATATCGAGATTGTGCGATGCTCCATGGCCTACAGCACGAATGCCTATGGGGTTGGCGGACAGCCCGATTATGTCAACGCTGCGATCTCCATCTCCTGTTTGGCGCCACCTGAGGCGCTGCTCATCCGGCTGCACCGGCTGGAGCGGCGTGCCGCGCGCGCCCGCGGTGAGCGCTGGGGCGCACGAACTCTGGATATCGATCTGCTGGACTGGCATGGCCGCATCATCGGATCGGCAAAAGAACGGGGCAGCCGCACCGAACTTGGCTTCAAGCCCCTCAGCCTGCCGCATCCGGGAATTGTGAAGCGGCCGTTTGTCATCGTCCCGGTGGCTGAAATTGCGCCGGGTTGGCATCACCCGGTGAACGGAAAAACAGCAGCGAGCCTGGCCCGGGGTCTTGCGGGCGCACGGGCAGGGGGCATTCTTGCGGCCACACCTTTTTGAGCCGGTTGCCAAGCTCTGTTAACACTTGTGGTGCAAGAATTTGACTTGGACCAAATGATTGATCTTGAGTGCTTGCTTTGTGCAGCACGAAAGCATACATAGAGCAAAGAATCCGAACATATCTGAGCTAGGAGACGAGCGATATGGCGCGTGTCACCGTCGAAGACTGTATTGACAAAGTGCCGAACCGGTTTGAACTGGTTCTTCTGGCAAGCCACCGGGCCCGGACAATCTCGCAAGGGGCACCCCTGACGATTGACCGGGACAATGACAAGAACCCGGTTGTGGCCTTGCGCGAAATTGCCGACATCACGGTTGATAAAGACGACCTTCAGGAAGACCTTGTCCATTCCATGCAGAAGCATGTTGAGGTTGATGAGCCTGAATCCGATGTGGTGCCGATGCTTTCAGCTGACGGAGCGGTCGCTGAAGTGATCCCGGGCGTTCCTGATGATGAGGTGCCCATGGACCGCATGACCGAAGAGGACCTGCTGCGCGGCCTTGAGGGCCTGCCGCCGGCAGACAGCCCGGGAAGCACGCGTTCCGGCCTTTGAGCTTAAAGGCAGTCTTGTCTGTGTTCAAAGCCGGGGCGTGATACCACGCTCCGGCTTTTCGTTTTTTGTTGTATGATTTGGTATGGCTGAAACTTCCGCTGCAGCGCCTCCAGAACCACAGACCGCCAAGACACCCTCGCTGCTGCGCCAGTTTGAACTGGTCGAGCAGGTAACCAGTTACGACCCCGACGCCGACGAAGCCCTGCTCAACCGGGCCTACGTCTATGCCATGAAGGCCCACGGCAGCCAGAAGCGCGCGTCCGGCGACCCCTACTTTTCACACCCGCTCGCCGTGGCCGCCATCCTGATTGATCTGAAGCTGGATGATGCCACGATTGCAGCGGCCCTGCTGCACGACACCATCGAGGACACTGAGGCCACCAAGCAGGAGATCGACGAGCTTTTCGGCTCGGAGATTGCCGGTCTGGTGGATGGTCTGACAAAGCTGAAGCAGCTTGACCTGGTCACCAAGGAGGCGGCGCAGGCGGAAAACCTGCGCAAGTTCCTGCTGGCGATCTCCGACGATATCAGGGTGTTGCTGATCAAACTTGCCGACCGGCTGCACAATATGCGCACGCTCGGGCACATGCGCCAGGACAAGCGCGAACGCATCGCCCAGGAGACCATGGACATATACGCCCCGCTTGCCGGACGCATCGGCATGCAGGCGATGCGCGACGAGTTGGATGATATCTCGTTCAAGGTGCTCAATGAGGAGGCTCACGCGACCATCTCGGCGCGGCTCAAATCGCTGCGACAGGAATCAGGCAATCTGTTGCGCGAAATCGAACAGGCGCTCACCCAAAAGCTTGAGGACCATCATATTCCGGCCACCGTGAACGGCCGGGAGAAGCGGCCCTATTCGATCTGGCGCAAAATGGAGCGCAAGCAGATTTCCTTGGGCCAGCTCTCCGACATTTACGGCTTCCGCGTGATCGTCGACAACATGGACGACTGCTACACCGCCCTGGGGGTCGTGCACCAAACCTGGCGGGTCGTTCCGGGGCGTTTCAAGGATTACATCTCGAACCCGAAGACCAACAACTATCAATCATTGCACACCACCGTGGTGGGCCCGCACCGCAAGCGGATCGAACTGCAGATCCGTACCGATGAGATGCATGATATTGCCGAGCATGGGGTTGCGGCCCATTCGCTCTACCGCGACTTGGGATCGGCGGAGACCGAGGCCGGCGAAGACGCGGCAAACGGAGAGGCCGCCGGCACGGCCGTGGCGTCCGATGCCAATGCCTACCGATGGCTAAGCCATCTGGTCGACATGTTGTCGGAGGGCGACGGCCCGAAAGAATTCTTGGAGCACACAAAACTTGAGCTGTTTCATGACCAGGTGTTCTGTTTTACGCCTAATGGCGATCTGATTGCGCTGCCGAGCGGCGCCACGCCAATCGATTTTGCCTATGCGGTGCACACCAATGTGGGAGACACATGCGTAGGCTGCCTGATCAACGGGCGCCATGCGCCACTCATCACCGAGCTGAAAAACGGTGACGAGGTGGAGATTGTGCGTTCGGACGCCCAAGTGCCGCCGGCCGCCTGGGAGAAATTCGTCATTACCGGCAAGGCCCGCGCAGCGATCCGTCGGGCCACGCGCCTGGCGCTGCGCCAGCAATATGCCGGTCTTGGCCGGGAGATCCTGAACCGGGCGCTGAAGGTTCAAAATGCCGCTGTTGAGGACGAAGAGCTGCAAATCGCCATCGAACGGCTGGGCGAGAAGAACCTGGACGATGTGCTGGCCAAGATCGGGCGCGGCGAGATTGCCTGTTCGGATGTTCTGAAAGCTTTGGGGATCGGCGAGGAGGGCGTTCTGCCCAAGCCGGGCCTCGGCGTGAGCCAGCGCCTGAAATCGTTGGGTCAGTACATTTCGTTGCCGCGCGGGCGGCCGAAACGACAAACCTCCAGCGCAATCCCGGTGCGCGGTCTGAAAGGAGACCTGCCGTTCACAATCTCGCTGGACACAGGGGCTGTGCCTGGCGAACGCATTGTGGGCATCATGACACCGGAAGTGGGGGTTACCATTTATCCGATCTTCTCTGACCGGTTGCGTAAGTATGACGATGAGCCGGAGCGTTGGATTGACCTGACCTGGGATGTCAACGAGGGCTCTGAGGAAACGTTCCCCGCTCGGATCCAGGTTACCGTGCTCAACCAGCCTGGCGCGCTGGCGCAAGTGGCCCAGACGATTGCCGACGGGCAGGCCAATATCAACAATCTGGAGCTGAACACCCAGTCTGCGGATGTTTATGACTTTAAGATCATAGTCGAGGTTCGTGATCTGCAGCACCTGACACGCATCATGCGCGAGCTTGGGCGCGCCGCGCTTGTTACAGGCGTAAGCCGAATGACGGGGGCCGAGTGACAACGAACGATGCCACCGAATTACCAAATTTTTGTCAGAGTTTTTGGGATATCGGGCTGCAGCGATACACAGATCGGGAATTTGTGTCGTTGGCAACAAAATTTGAAGGAGTTGCTGCTAGATTTTGAACACGAGTTGTGACACCTGAGAGGCCAAGGCGCGCGGAGATATGAAACCGCTAGCGCGTCCTTTCAGATTTCACATCTCAACAGTGTTTGGTTTTCGGCTGGGCGCAGGCAAGAATGTTATTCAAACGGCGAGATAAGCCACGGTGGCACGTGAGGTTCAAGGCCTGGTGTTGGCCTGACCGCGGCTGGAAACGGGCTTGGACCTATGTTTGGCGGCGGGTGACCCGGCTTGCCGGCACGCCCCATGCCATCGCCATCGGGTGTGCGGCTGGGGTTCTGGCCTCGTTCACGCCCTTCATGGGGTTGCATTTCATTCTTGCGGCCGTTTTGGCTGCTGCGGTTGGCGGCAATCTGCTTGCCTCCGCGCTGGGTACCTTCTTTGGCAATCCCTTGTCGTTTCCGTTCATCTGGCTTGCCACGTACAATTTCGGCGGTCTGCTGCTTGGCCGTGAACAAAAATCGGAAATCAATATCAGTCTGCCTGAAGGCTTCTGGTCAAGCGTTCTGACCAATCCAGGCGTGGCGCTGAGCCAGTTCTGGGAGACTGTCGGACCTGTTTTTACGCCCATGCTTGTGGGTGGATTGCCTCTTGGCCTGGTGTTCGCAATTATTGCATACTTCCCTGTGAAAACGGCAGTTGAGACGTTCCAGGAGCGCCGCCGGGACCAGCTGATCCAAAAGTCCAAAGGTGCTTCACAGGACGCTCCAATCGGGAGTTGAGCAAAATGGCTTCAAAGTCAGCTGAACACTTTCTCAGGCTTGGTGTGAATATTGACCATGTGGCCACCATTCGAAATGCGCGCGGTGGCTGGCATCCCGATCCGGTAAGAGCAGCCAGCCTTGCTGCAGACGGCGGTGCAGACGGCATTACAGCGCATCTTCGTGAAGACCGCCGCCATATCAGCGACATCGATATTGCGCGGTTGCGCCAGGAAATCTCTCTGCCGCTGAATTTTGAAATGGCGGCCACTGAAGAGATGCTTGAGATTGCGCTAACCCACAAACCGAACGCTGCCTGCATTGTGCCGGAAAAGCGCGAGGAGGTGACCACCGAAGGCGGTCTGGATGTGCATTCAGGCCACATTCACCTGAAGCGCTACGTGCACGAGCTCAAAGAGGTTGGCATTCGGGTCTCGCTGTTTGTTGATCCGGACGAAAGGCAGCTCGATGCGGCTGCCAGGCTTGAGGCTGATATCGTTGAGATTCACACCGGTGCATATTGCGAAGCTCATGAACAGCGCAATGGCGAGCTTCGGGCGCACGAGCTTGAGCGGATTAAGCAGGCCAGCAGCTATGGTCATGGCATCGGGCTGGAGATGCATGCCGGGCATGGCTTGACCTTCGATACGGTGAAGGATGTCGCCGTGTTGCCTGAGTTGCGCGAGCTCAATATTGGCCATTTTCTGGTGGGAGAGGCGATCTTCCTCGGGCTTGTGCCGACGATCCAAAAAATGCGGGTGTTGATGAACCAGGCCCGGGCTGATGCCGGTCTTGCTGCATGATTTTGGGACTAGGGAGCGACCTGATCGACATCAGGCGCATTGAGAAGACGCTCGACCGATTCGGTGAGCGTTTCATCGTCCGTGTGTTCACGGAAATTGAGCAGATGAAATCTGAACGGCGGGCGGAACGCGCTGCCTCTTATGCCAAGAGATTTGCCGCCAAAGAAGCGTGTTCCAAAGCCTTGGGCACAGGCTTCCGGAAAGGCGTCTATTGGCGCGACATGGGGGTTGTGAATGAACCGTCTGGCCGGCCTACGATGCACCTGACCGGCGGTGCCGGCGGGCACTTGGCCAAAATGTTGCCGCCGGGGCATGCCGCCAAAGTCCACATCACCATTACCGACGACTTCCCATGGGCGCAGGCGTTTGTGATCATTGAAGCGGTTCCTGCCGAGCGCGGCCCCGGGGAATGACTATAGATATTGCGGCGTTCGGGCTCAAATTTGCCATAAAGAACACCTTCAAGCTCGTTGCGCTTGTACGTGCGGCGGTCTATAGCTTCGCACCGGCTCCAGGTTGCGAGGCCTGCCCAAATACGGAATGCTTGAGGATATGGCGGACATGAGCTCAAAGGCGGACGAGGCCAAGAAGTCGTCGGAAGGCGGCGCATGGGAGATCATCCGCGTTGTCATTCAAGCACTGCTGATCGCCTTCGTTGTGCGCACCTTCTTCTATCAGCCGTTCAACATTCCTTCGGGCTCTATGATCCCGACCCTGCTCATCGGGGACTATCTGTTCGTCTCAAAGCTGAGCTATGGCTACAGCCAATACACATTCAGTTTCTCTATCGGGTCAGGCGAATCAAGATTGTTCCGCTTCAAGCCGTTTCCCTTCTCAGGGCGGATTTTTGCCTCCAAGCCCGAGCGTGGGGACGTGGCGGTTTTCAAACTGCCTTCAGACAATGAAACCGACTATATCAAGCGCGTGATTGGCCTGCCGGGCGACACCGTGCAGATCATTGACGGCGTGGTCCACATCAACGGGAAGGCGGCCAAGCAGGAAGAAGTTGGCACTTTTCTGGATACGACGTCGGGCGGGCTGCCCACCAAAGTGACCGTACTGAACGAGACATTGCCGAATGGCGTGGTTCATGTGATCCATGATCAGGGACCGACCTATTTTGACAATACGCGGGTGTTTGAGGTGCCGGCCGACCACTATTTCATGATGGGTGACAACCGAGACAATTCCACAGACAGCCGGTTTGCAGCTGTGGGATATGTTCCGTTTGAGAATTTCGTCGGACGGGCTGATCTTCTCTTCTATTCTCAAGAGCCGGGCACAGCTTTCTGGCAATTCTGGCGCTGGCCCACATCGGTGCGCTGGAGCCGTCTCTTTAACATTGTGGATTGACCAGGTGCCTGCCAGAAAGATCGATGGTCTCATCCGCAGAGTGAGCCATTCATTTGCCGACACAAGCAATCTTGAGCAGGCTTTGACCCATCCGAGCGCGCGCACCAATAAGTTTCGCAAAGGCGGCAAGCGTGTCCATGAAAACGAGCGTCTGGAGTTTTTGGGGGACCGGGTGTTGGGCCTGGTGATTGCAGAATGGCTGATGGAACGATTTCCCGATGGAAATGAGGGCGAACTTGCGCAAAAGCTAAATGCGCTCGTGCGCAAGGAAACCTGCGCCCTGATTGCGCGGGAAATTGGGTTGGAAAGCTATATTCGGGTTGGAAAATCCGAGCGCAGCGGCGGGGTTCACAAGCGCACCACACTGCTTGGGGATGCCATGGAATCCCTCATCGCCGCCATCTATCTTGACGGTGGCTATGCAGAGGCCCGGACCGTGATCAGAAGATTGTGGCAGGAGCAAATGGAAACGGTCGGCGATTTTCTCCGCGACCCCAAGACGGTTCTGCAGGAATGGGCCCAGGGACGGGGGCTCGCCGCGCCCACCTATACGGTGCTTTCCCAATCAGGGCCCGATCATAACCCGAGATTTGAGATCGAGGTCGGGGTGGAAGGCCTGAAGGGGGAAATCGGCCAAGGCGGAACGAAGCGCGGTGCTGAGCAGGATGCTGCCAACAAGCTGCTGCACAGCCAGTCGATAGAGCGCTAAAGCAAGATGACCGCCGCCGCGACACAGGAGGCTGCAACCCGGTGCGGGTTTGTGGCGCTCATCGGCGCGCCGAACGCGGGCAAGTCCACGCTGGTGAACCAACTGGTCGGTCAGAAAGTCGCCATCGTTACGCACAAGGTGCAAACCACGAGAGCCAGGCTGAGAGGCATAGCGCTGCACGGTGGCAGTCAAATCGTTTTCGTCGATACCCCAGGAATATTCGAACCTGCGCGAAAGCTGGAACAAGCCATGGTGGCAGCAGCCTGGGAGGGGGTCTCGGACGCTGATCAAGTGGTTCTGGTTGCCGATGTTCGCCAAGGGCTTGATGCGGAGAACGAGCAGATCATCTCGGGTCTGGAAAGAAGCGGAAAAACGGCGATACTGGTCTTAAACAAGATTGACCTTGTAAAGCGCGAGGCATTGTTGGCTCTGACACAAGCCTTCAACGAGCGATTTGCGTTCTCAGAGAGTTTTCTGGTTTCGGCGCAAACAGGTGACGGGGTCGAAACGCTCAAGGCGCATCTGGCGACATGCATTCCTGAAGGGCCGTGGCTCTACCCGGAAGACCAGATTGCCGATCTGCCACAACGTATGTTGGCGGCCGAAGTCACCCGTGAAAAACTCTTCTTACGATTGCATCAAGAACTGCCCTACGCTTCGACTGTGGAAACGGAATCCTGGAAGGCTTCCAAGGACGGTTCTGTTCGAATCGAACAAGTTATATTTGTGGAACGGGAATCTCAGCGCAAGATTGTTCTGGGAAAGGGGGGGCAGACGATTAAGGCCATAGGACGCGCCGCACGCAAGGAACTGGAGATGATACTTAATGCACGGGTTCACTTGTTCTTGTTCGTCAAGGTTCGAGAAAGGTGGAGCGAAGACCCGGAAAGATATCGTCAAATGGGTCTTGATATGCCCACAGCAAAAACTTGATCAATTGTTAGTAAAATCTGAACCCAAAATCCTTGACTATGACGAAAACATACCAAAAATAAGGCAAAGGCGGTGCCAGTTGATTGGCAAAGCTGGTTGCCTGGGGGGGCAACACAAAAGAATATAGCCGAAACGGCGACGTCGAGGGGCTGGATTTTTCAGCGGTGAGTGGGAACACGGGGCAGACTGGAGAGTGTTCAAATGCGTAGGATCTTACCCACTTTTCTTGCGGTTTTGCTTGTGTTTGGCCTGTTTGGTGCCGGTGATGCCATGGCCCGTGCCGGCTATGCCAAATGGCTGAAGCACGGCGATGTTTACGAGGTTGACGGCAAGTTCGGGACCTTCAAGCAAAAGTTCAATGTTCGCGTTTCCTGGAAGGGCAATGGATTTGTGATCAATACGCCGGTTGGGGTATACCGTCTGAAGCGGCATGGCAAAAGTGTAACATTCAAAGTATATTTTCAAGAAGCCTGGGCCCACGTGACCTGGAGCCGGAGCAGGGCCTATGTCTCTTACAAGGGGCAGCGCGGCTCAGCCAGAGTCCGCAAGGTGCAAAAGAGATCCGCCGCGCCCAAGGCCAAAACCAACTTCACTAGTTCGAACTGACGGTCCCGCTGAAAACCTGGTGTTATTGGGGGGAGTGCCTGCCAAGGCACTCTTCGCGTTGATCTATCTCGATACTCGTTTTGTGCACATGATAGGCGGCTCAGATAGTTTCTCCACGCTCATGACGGTCTGCTAAAATGCCCGTTCGAACGCAGCTCAACGGGAATGGATTTCACATTCAATGGACTGGTCTGAGGAAGGTTTCGTCCTCGGGGTGCGCCGGCAGGGTGAGAGCAATGCCGTGCTCGAACTGTTTACCCGCGGCCATGGCCGCCACCTGGGTCTGGTCCGTGGAGGACGTGGGCGACGGCTGCGACCAGTATTGCAGACCGGAAACCAGGTTGAAGCCACTTGGCGGGCCCGTCTTGCCGAACACCTGGGAAGTTACACCGTAGAGGCCCTGGAAATGCAGGCTGCGCGCCTGATGGACGATCCGTTCAAGCTCGCAGGCCTAATGTCCATGGCCGATCTGACGCGTCTGCTGCCGGAGCGAGAGCCCCATGAGCGGCTCTATGATGCCTTTCGTATTGTGTTGTCGCAGCTTGACGATGATGAGGTGTGGCCGGCTCTGCTGGTGCGCTGGGAGTTGGGATTGCTGGACGAGTTGGGATTTGGCCTCGATCTGAGCAGATGCGCAGCCACCGGGAGTTCTGAAGATCTGATCTATGTGTCGCCGAAATCGGGCAAAGCGGTTTCAAACCAAGCCGGTGAACCGTATCGCGCCAAGTTGTTGATGCTTCCAGACTTCGTGAAGGGTGGGCAGGGGCGCAATACACCCGATCCGGCCGAGCTTTGCGCAGGGTTCAAGCTCACCGCTTTCTTTCTTCAGCGCGATGTGCTGGCGCCGCGCGGTCTAACCATGCCGCAATCTCGGGCGCGGGTCATTTCAACGCTCTCGGCCATGGCAGATTCAGCAGGCTGACTTTTGCAGCATTTGAATAGATGAAATGAGCACAAATTGAGGGAATCTAAACCATTTGAGCATTGAGTAGCGTTGGGATTCCATCGAGTTTGTTGCGAGGTATGTTCAAATGAAGTTTTCCAGGAAATTAGGATTGATCGGAGCGGGCTTGTTCGTCGTGCCGCTCTATACCGTACCTGCCCACGCCTACATCGATCCGGGCACGGCAAGCATCGTTCTGCAATCGATTGTGGGCGCGATTGCGGCCGGTACCCTGTTTTTCAGGACACATCTTGCAATCATCTGGAACAAGCTGTTTCCCGGTCGCAAGAAAGCTGAACCCACGTCGCCTGTAGCGGACCGTTTTGGCGATGCCGGTTGATCCTGCGTCTTACCGGGATCCTGCCGGTCACGTCTTCAGCGTCGACGACAAGATCTATCGCACCATTCTGCCCAAGGGCCTGGCCGATTTTACCGCCGTTCGCGGGAACGCCGCCTTGAGCGAGATGGTGAGTGCTGGATGGGTCATCGACAGTGTTGAGGTCGATCCAAAGGTGCTCAGCCAGGACGCTCCTGCAGAAGGCCTTGTGGTAGAGCACCCCAGAATCCCGTTCGTCTCATACCCCTATGAATGGACGTTTGGCGCGCTCAAGGCGGCAGCCCTGCTGCACCTGGACATCCAAATCAAGCTTCTTGAGCATGATGTGGTTCTGTCGGATGCGAGTGCCTACAACATTCAGTTTGTCGGAACGCGTCCGCTGTTCATAGATGCGCTGTCGTTCCGTCCCTATGTGGAGGGTGAACATTGGCTGGCGCACCGCCAGTTTTGCGAGCAGTTCTTGAACCCTCTGCTGCTCTACGCCAAGCTTGGAATCCCGTTCAATGCTTGGTACCGGGGCAGCCTGGAGGGCATTCCGGCCGACCAACTGTCCAGCGCGCTCAATCTGCAGGACAAGCTGTCGCTGCGGGCGCTCAGTCATGTCACTCTGCCCGCGCGGCTGCAAGCAGGTGCAGGTTCGCAGGTGCAGGCAGCCTCCAAGGCAAAGGAGCGCGGGCTACCCCGTGCGCGCTATGCGGCGATTCTGGTGCAGTTGCGCGACTGGATTTCCGACCTGAGCCCCAAGGGGACCAATGACACCACTTGGCGGAACTACGCCCATCAGAACACTTATGACGACGCAGAGGCGGCAGCAAAGCATACGTTTGTCTCCAAGTTCGTCTCGGAGCGCAAACCGAAGGTGACCTTGGATCTGGGGTGCAACACGGGCGAGTACTCCGACACGGCGCTTAAGGCTGGTGCGCAATATGCCATTGGGCTGGATGCCGATCACGGCGCGCTTGAGGCTGGATTTCGCCAGCATGCCGATGAAAAGACCTATTTGCCGCTTTATCAGGATGCGGCCAATCCAAGCCCGGGCATTGGCTGGCACAACCAGGAGCGGCGGCCGCTCGCGGCCAGATGCGGCGATGTGGATGCCGTGTTCGCCCTGGCGTTTGAACATCATCTGGCCATCGCCAAGAACATTCCGTTCGATCACTTCGTCAATTGGATCATGGATTTCGCGCCAGAGGGCATCATCGAGTTTGTGCCGAAAAACGATCCGACCGTGCAGCAAATGCTGGCGCTTCGTGAAGATATCTTCGACCAATACACCGAAGACAATTTCATGGAGGCGATCAAGAAGCGCGCGACCATCGTGAAGTCTCAGAAGGTGACGCAAACGGACAGGGTGCTTATTCAGTTTGCCCGCAAGTGAAAGGCATCGCCTGATGGATAACACGGGACGGCTGATCCTCTACACTGTTCTTGCAACCGCGATGGTCGTCGCAGCCGCGATCGGTCGGGTGGCCGCTGGCAACAGCGATCTGCTGATCGTTTACACCATCGTGCGGCCATTCGTTTTTCTCATCAGCAGCTGCTTTCTGGTTCTGGGTATTGCGTTTTTGATCAACAAGCGCTTGTTTTCCACCGTTCCACTGCTCATGATCGGTGTTTTCTTCTTCTCGTTTCTCTCCGTCATGATGCCGGTGTCCGCCTATTCAAATTTGATCAGCGGCGCAATTGTGGGCGGATTGGTGCTGCTTATTCTTTATTCCGTGAGGAATGCGGAACCCTTTGAGATCGCCAAGAAATCAACGTTGTTCTTTGCCGCCTTGGTGTTGCCGTTCATGCCGCCCGTGGTCAGTGTGGCGTTGCAGTCAGCGCCGCCAGTGGTTTCTCAAGATTTCAAAGCGTATGTGGAAACGCTTTTGTCGGAACAGGTTGACCCGGCGCAGCTGCCGGACATCATCTACGTCGTTCCCGATCGTTATGCCTCCAGGAAGACGCTGAAGACCGTCTACGATGTTGACAACGAGCCGTTCTATTCAGATCTGCGAAAGCGTGGATTCGTCGTGAATTCAAACGCGAGAGCGAACTATCCCACCACTGCGCACTCTCTGGCGTCGACACACAACAGCGGCTATCTGGACGCATTCGCAGAGGTTTATGGTCCGCAAACAGGCCGCGTGCAACCGCTCTACAACGTCATTGAGAACAGCGAGGCTCAAAAGGCCACGCGCCGCTTGGGCTATTCCTTTGTCAATGCCGGAAGTTGGTGGGACGGCACCAGGTATAACCGGTTGGCGGATGCGAACTACGGAACCTATCTCGAGGATGGTTTCAGCCGGCTTCTGGTCTCTGAAATTGAGGCATTGATCATACAAAACACACCGCTCCCCGCGCTGGTTGATGTGGCCAGTGTGTTTTATGGGTCGGTTGAGTGCAAAAGAATCAAGCGGAAACTTGACTGGCTTGGCGAGGTTGGCAATCGCAGCAAGCCGATGTTCGTCTTGGCCCACATGACCGTTCCCCACGATCCGATTGTGGCAAACGGCGAGGGCAGGTGTTATGCCAAACCGCGCGGAAGATATCCGATGCCCGGACATTCGTTCGCCAGACACAAGCGCGACTATGCTGATTATTTGCGTTACTTCAACGCGGCCGTTTTGGAAATTTTTGATCGCCAGATCGCGCTCCGGCGCAAGAGCGGTCGCGGATTGATTTTCGTGATCCAATCTGACGAAGGCCCTTATCCAAAGCAGACAATGGCCCAGGGCAACAAAAAGACTATTGCCGATCTGTCCAACGAGGATCTGAAGACCAAGATCGGATCGATAAACGCCATCTACATGAACGGCGATACAACGATCCAGGCAGATGAGCTCAAAACGCCCATCAACAATTGGCGTATCATCCTGGAGCGGCTGACGGGCAAGCCTTTGGCGCGCAAGGAGCACAAGGTCTTTATCTATAAGGACCACGCCGCGCTCTATGAGTTCACCGAGGTTGGGCCGGAGCTGTTCAAATAGGTGTGGCCTGAAGGCGCACTCGGAGTGCGTTGCAGATTGGGGCCGTCCCTTGTAAGTGTTCTCATCGTGGAAGCCGCCGCTTGAGGCAGGTTCATTGGAGAGCGCATAATGCTTGGTCGGCTCAATCATGTGGCCATTGCCGTGCCGGATCTGGCAGCAGGAATTGCCGTTTACGAACAAACGTTGGGCGCAAAGGTCTCGCCGCCTCAGCCGGAACCTGATCACGGGGTTACGGTCGTGTTTGTCGATCTTGGAAACACCAAGGTGGAATTGCTGGAGCCGTTGGGAGAGGGATCACCCATTGCCGGTTTTCTGGAGAAGAACCCATCCGGTGGGATCCATCACATCTGCTATGAAGTGGACGATATTCAGGCGGCCAAAGAGCGGATGATCCAAGAAGGGGCCCGGGTGCTTGGAGACGGAGAGCCGAAGATGGGGGCACATGGCAAACCGGTTCTGTTCCTTCATCCCAAGGACTTTTGCGGCACTCTGGTCGAGCTGGAACAGGCGTAGTCGACGATGGCTTTGACGAGCGCGCTTGCGATCTATTTTATCATTTGGTGGGTGGTGTTGTTCACCGTTCTTCCCTTTGGCGCGCATTCGGCCCATGAACTGGAACAAGAGGTGGAGGAGGGCCACGCGCCAAGCGCGCCGGTCTCGCCGCGTCTGGTCCGGAAGTTCTTGATCACGACCGGTGTGTCAGGCGTGATTTTTGCCATCTTCTACTACGTTCAAACCAATAAGCTGATCACTCTGGACAGCTTCCCGATCTAGGTTTTTCGGCAAGAAAAAAGGCAAGGCAAACAAATGCCCTGCCGGAAAAGTCCTTACCAAGTCTCCGTTCGCATTCATCCATGGCACGTCGCGAATGCTGAATTGCGGAGAGTTCCTCCCCAGACCTCGGCCGATACTCGTAGCAAATTGGGTCCGTTGATTTTTATTGGAACCATTGTAGCGACAAATCTGTCTGGAGTCTCGTGTGAAATGATCGCCTGGAGCGAATTTGATCGGGGCGGAGGCAAACTCCGCCTTTTTTTCAAACCAGCATTAGCCTACAACCGCGCTTAGGGAATCGCGGTAAGACACAGGTGGGCGACATGCTTGCCGCCGTCTTGAGACATCCGAACGGAACAACGAAATGCGACTGAGCAGATATTTCATGCCGATCTTGCGGCACGACCCCAAGGAGGCAGAAATCGTCTCCCACCGTTTGATGCTGCGCGCGGGCATGATCCGCCAGGAAAGCGCAGGGATCTATTCGTGGCTGCCGACCGGATTTCGGGTGCTCAAGAAGATCGAGCAGATCGTTCGCGAAGAGCAGGACAGGGCAGGGGCGATCGAGGTGCTGATGCCCACCATCCAGTCGGCCGACCTATGGCGCAAGTCGGGGCGCTATGATGATTACGGCAAGGAGATGCTGCGCATTACCGACCGCCACGAGCGCGACATGCTCTATGGCCCCACCAATGAAGAGATGATCACTGACATGTTCCGGGCAGGCGTGCAGTCCTACAAAGATCTGCCGCGCAATCTCTATCACATCCAGTGGAAGTTCCGCGACGAGATCAGGCCGCGCTTCGGGGTTATGCGCGGGCGCGAGTTCCTGATGAAGGATGCTTATTCCTTCGACATCAGCGCCGAGGCCGGACGACATTCATACAACAAGATGTTTCTGGCTTATCTGCGCACCTACCAGCGCATGGGCCTGACGGCCATTCCCATGCAGGCCGATACCGGTCCCATTGGCGGCGATATGAGCCATGAGTTCCTGGTTCTGGCCGACACAGGGGAATCGGAGGTCTTCTTCGATTCAAAATATCTGGAGATGGATTGGCAGAACGCCAGCATCGATCAAGAAGATGAGGGTGCGCTGGCCGCCGCAATCAAGGGCTTCACCTCGCACTATGCGGCAACGGATGAAAAGCATGACCCTGCGGCATTCGAGGCGGTGCCTTCCGAACGCCAGGTGACCGGACGGGGCATCGAAGTGGGTCACATCTTCTTCTTCGGCACCAAATACTCAGAGCCGCTTGAATGCATTGTGCAGGGGCCGGACGGCAAGCCTGTGCCGGTGCATTCCGGTTCGTATGGCATTGGTGTATCCCGGCTGGCGGCCGGCATTATCGAAGCCAGCCACGACGAAAACGGCATCATCTGGCCTGATCCCGTGGCGCCCTTCAACGTCGGCATCATCAATCTGAAATCCGGGGATGCAGACACCGATGCGGCCTGCGAACGGGTTCACAACGAGCTCAGCAATGCTGGGATCGACGTTCTTTACGACGATACCGATGAGCGGGCCGGGGCCAAGTTTGCAACTATGGATCTGATCGGTTTGCCGCGCCAATTGGTGATCGGACCGCGTGGCCTTAAAGAAGGGCAGGTGGAGCTGAAACAACGCAAGAGCGGCGAGAAACAATCGCTCAGCCTTGACGAAGCCATCAACCAATTGACGGCGTGAGCCCAAACAGCTTTCAGGAACCCATCTGACCATGGCCACTGGCACAAAGCCGTTCTCAGCTTTTGAGTGGATGTTATCTCTGCGCTATCTCGGCTCCCGGCGCAAAGAAGGCTTCATCTCCGTGATCGCAGGCTTCTCCTTCGTGGGCATTCTGCTTGGCGTTGCAACCTTGATCATCGTGATGGCGGTTATGAACGGCTTCCGCCAGGAGTTGCTCGGCAAGATCTTAGGGATGAACGGCCATGTGGTGGCCTATGGCCAGTCCGGCGTCATTCCCGATTATGACGCGGTGACCGAGCGCTTGAAGAAGGTTTCCGGCGTGACCCGCGCCATTCCGTACGTGGAAGGCCAGGTGATGGCCTCATCGCAGCGTGCGGCAACGGGCGTCTTGGTGCGCGGATTGCGGGAGGACGATCTGAAATCGCTGCCGTCCATCAACAATGACAAGCTGCGCGGCTCGCTGGACAACTTTGACGGCTCAGAAAGCATTGCGATCGGCTCGCGCCTGGCGTTTAAGCACCGGGTCGGTGTCGGCGGGGAGATCACCCTCATCAGCCCGCGCGGACCGGTGACCCCGTTCGGTGTGACGCCCACAATCCGCACCTACAAGATCGCGGCCGTGTTTGAGATCGGCATGTCGGAATATGATGCCTCCTACGTCTTCCTGCCGTTCAAGGAGGCCCAGAAATACTTTGTTCAGGAGACCGGCGCGACAGCCGTCGAACTGCTGATCGACCGGCCCGATCAGGTGGATGATTATGTGGTGCCGCTGCAGGTGGCCGGTGGCCCGGCGCTGCGCTTGTTCACCTGGAAGCGCACGAATGAGACGTTCTTCAACGCTCTGCAAGTCGAGCGCAATGTGATGTTTCTGATCCTCACATTGATCATCTTGGTGGCTGCGCTGAACATCGTGTCAGGCTTGATCATGCTGGTGAAAGACAAGGGCCGCGACATCGCGATCTTGCGCACCATGGGGGCAACCCGCGGCACGATCATGCGCGTGTTCCTGATCACCGGGGCGTCGATTGGAGTGGTGGGCACGATTGCCGGGCTGGCGCTCGGTCTCGTCTTCTGCACCCATATAGAAGAGATCCGCCAGTTCCTGTCTTGGCTCACCAAGACCGAGCTGTTTTCTCCGGAGCTCTACTATCTTTCACGCTTGCCGGCCAAGGTGGACCCGAACGAGGTGCTGACGATCGCCGGCATGTCGTTCTTCCTCTCGGTCATCTCGACTATCTATCCATCCTGGCGGGCGGCGCGGCTCGACCCGGTCAAGGCGTTGCGCTATGAGTGAAGAAGACTACAGGCCGGTTCTGGCCTTGCGCGACATCACCCGGTCGTATGGTGAGGGACATGCCCGGCTCTTGGTGTTCGACAATGCCAATCTTGATCTCGCACACGGGGAGATGGTGGCGCTTGTGGGGCCTTCGGGCGCCGGCAAATCCTCGCTGCTGCATATTGCAGGCTTGTTGGAGGCGCCCGATTCAGGCGAGGTGTTCCTAGATGGGCGTGAAGTGGCCCACGGTTCTGACAAGGTGCGAACCGAGGTGCGGCGTGCCGACATTGGCTTTGTCTATCAGTTTCATCATCTGTTGCCGGAATTTGACGCCCTTGAGAACGTAATGATGCCGCAGCTCATTTTGGGCAAAGGCAAGAAAGCCGCCAAAGCCAGAGCATCTGAACTGCTTGAACGGCTTGGCCTTGGCGACCGGCAGGACCACCGGCCGACCGAATTGTCCGGCGGTGAGCAGCAGCGGGTCGCGATTGCCCGCGCCGTTGCCAATGGGCCCAAGCTGCTCTTGGCCGACGAGCCGACGGGCAACCTCGATCCGCGCACGGCTGATGGCGTTTATGAGGAGTTTTTGCGCATGATTGCCGATGAGGGGCTGACAGCGTTGATTGCCACCCACAACATGGAACTTGCCGCGCAGATGCACCGGATTGTCAGAATGGAGGACGGCCAGCTGGTTTCGCAGTAAGTTTGTCGTGGTCGCTTTGGGAGGTGTCAATGAAGGCGGTGTTTTCCAATGTTCAACTGGAGCATGATCCGCAGTTTTTCATGCACAAAGGCAAGGTCGTCGCCCATCCCGAACAACCCGAACGGGCAAGACGGCTCTTGCAAGGGGTTGAAAAGGCGGGCTGCGAACTCATCGGACCGGACCCCTATGGCGACCAGCATGTTCTGGCCATCCATCCGGAGCGCTACATCTCGTTTCTTCAGGAAGCCCATACCTATTGGTCAGGGCTGGAGGGGGCCGCGCCTGAGATGGTGCCCAACGTGCACCCGGTAGAGTCGCCAGCCACATATCCAGACAGTTTTGTGGGCCGTTCCGGATGGCATCAAACCGATTTGGCCTGCCCAATCGGCGCAAAGACCTGGCACGCTGCCAGGTCTGGGGCTGATTGTGCATTGACCGTTGCAGAGCTTGTGAGCAGTGGTGCGGCGCCGTCTGCATACGCCCTGTGCCGGCCTCCTGGCCATCATGCCTATAGCGAGCGCGCAGGCGGCTTCTGTTTCCTGGCCAATACGGCGATTGCGGCGCAGTACTTGCGCCGGACCCATGAGAAAGTGGCCATCGTCGATGTGGATGTTCACCATGGCAATGGCACGCAAGGCATCTTCTATGACCGTGGTGACGTGTTGACCTGTTCGGTCCACGCCGATCCGATGAATTACTATCCGTTTTTCTGGGGACATGGCGCAGAGGCAGGAGAGGCCGAAGGCGAGGGGGCCAATCTGAACCTGCCTGTTGCGGTGAGAAGCGGCACTGAGACCTGGCTTGCGGCGGTTGATCGGGCGTGCGGGGCGGTTTCCGCCTTCGGCGCTACGGCCTTGTTGGTCGCTTTGGGGCTTGATGCCCATGAAAAGGATCCGCTTCTGGGCGGAGCCGTAACCACTGAGGGTTTTGCCCTCATTGCCGAGCGCCTTGCTTCCCTGGCCCTGCCCACGGCAATTGTCCAAGAAGGCGGCTATTTGACGGACCATCTCGGCGACAATCTGGCGAGCTTTCTTGCCGGATTTGAAGCTGGCCATCGGGTATCGGCGTGAGCAATCCCGAACAAGACCTGATTCAAACCTATTTCGCACCGCTCGCCGGCGACGGTGCCGCTGGGCTGATGGATGACGCGGCCACTTGGGTGCCTGCCGAAGGCATGCAAACCGTGTTGTCCACCGACACCCTCGTTGCCGGCGTGCATTTCATTGGTGATGAGCCTGCAGATTTGATTGCCCGCAAGGCACTTCGGGTGAATTTCTCCGACCTGGTGGCCAAGGGCGCCGCGCCGTGCGGGTATTTGTTGAACCTCGCGCTGTCTCCTGAGCAAGGCCATGACTGGCTGAAAAGCTTTTCCGCCGGGCTTGCCCATGACCAGGACGAGTATGCCTGCAAGCTTCTGGGCGGCGATACGGTGAGCACGCCCGGCCCCCTTGTGCTTTCAGTGACGGCAATCGGCGAGGTGCCGGCCGGCAAGGTTGTGCGTCGAGGCACCGCAAGGCCCGGAGACGTGATCTATGTGACCGGCACAATCGGCGACAGCGTCCTTGGGTTGGAGGTGTTGCGGGGCCGGTGCAAGACGGTCGACGATTCCTACCTGATCGACCGCTACCGGCTTCCGCGGCCCCGGATCGAGTGTTTGCCGCTCATCCGCGAGTTTGCCTCTGCTGCAATGGATGTTTCCGACGGGTTGGTTGGAGATTTGGAGCAGCTTGCCGCCGCCTCCGGTGTGGGCGCGAGGGTCAACCCGGATCTGGTTCCGTTTTCCGAAGCCGTCGAGAGCCTTGCCGTGCTTGATGATCAGGTTTTGAAACGCGCCCTAACCGGCGGAGATGATTACGAGATATTATTTTGTGTTCCGTACACAAAAGCTGATGCATTCGAAGCGGCGTGCTCCAAGGATGTGCATCATATCGGCGAGATCGTTGAGAGCGGTAAAGTCACCGTCTGCAACACGGCAGGTGAAGAAATTGAGTTGCCGTCCACGTCGTGGAGCCACTTTTGCTGAACCGCATGGCAGCTATGCGTGGGCGGTGCTTGTGATTGACCACGGGCTCGCTTAGGGTCCGTCGATGTCTGTGGCCGCGCCATCCCAAGTCTCCGCAGTTGACGCCCGCGTTAAAAAGAACGCGGTGATTTTTGCCTTCGCGCAGGCCATGTATGGCTCGCAGGCGGTGATGTTGATCACCACGGGCGGCCTGATCGGCAAATCTCTGGCGGATGACCCCGGCTGGGCCACTCTGCCCATATCCGCCTTCGTTATTGGCACAATGCTGACGGCGCTGCCCGCTTCGCTCTACATGAAGCTGGTGGGGCGCAAGCTGGGGTTTTTGACCGGCGCGGCCTGCGGAGCCTTTAGCGCGCTTCTCGGGCTCTACGCCATTTACCTGCAAGACTTCTGGATGTTCTCCGGTGCCATGATGCTGACCGGCAGCTATCAGGCTTTCGCCATGCTCTACCGGTTCGCTGCGGCGGACCTGGCAGGGCCTGAGTTTAAGGCCAAGGCCATTTCCTGGGTCACGATCGGTGGGCTGGTGTCCGGCATTGTCGGGCCCATTGCGATCATTACGACCTCGGATCTTCTGGGACCGATCACGTTCGGCGGATGCTATCTGGTGGCTGCGCTCATGGCGGCGGCCTCGGCTGTGGCGCTGCTGATGCTCGACCGGCCGGACGGGGAGAGCGCTGAGATTGTGGAGGCGCCGCGCCCTCTGTCGGTGATCTTGCGCCAGCCCCAGCTGATCGTCGCCGTGGTTTGCGGCATGATGAGCTATGGCATGATGAACCTGGTCATGACCGCCACACCGTTGGCCATGGTGGCGTGCGGTTTCACGGTCGACACTGCCGCGTTGGTGATCCAGTGGCACGTGCTGGCCATGTATGCGCCGAGTTTCTTCACCGGGTCGCTGATCAACCGGTTCGGTGCCCAACGGGTAATCGCCGTGGGGATGGTGCTTCTGGCCGGAGCTGGAATTGCCGCACTGAGCGGCTTGCACCTGGCAAATTTTGGGATCGGACTGGTGCTGCTCGGGGTTGGTTGGAACTTCGGCTTCGTGGGCGCAACAGCGATGCTGACGGGCTATTACCGGCCGGCAGAGAAGAACATCGTGCAAGGGATCAACGATTTTTGCGTGTTCACAACCGTTGCCATCGCCTCGCTGTCCTCCGGCAAGCTCCTGCACTGGGTGGGCTGGGATGCGGTGAATATCGCGCTTTACCCGATGATCGCCATCACCCTGGCGCTGCTGTTCTGGCTTGCGATGCGTTCGCGCCAGCCTGAGATGCCAAACTCCGCATAGCGCGGGCAACTCAAGTGAAGCGACGCGCTTGGGTCTGCTCGCCTCTCTTGATGAGCGAGCGATAGAACTTGGCGGTGTTGGTAGTTTCTCCCAGCTGTGTCCGCCCGCCCTTCAGAGCTATGAAGACTTCCAGCAAACCTTGATCGAGCGTGATGCGGGGTGAGAAACCTGTCTTCTCCAGAAGCGGATCGAGCGAAACGGTGGTCTCAGGTGCGGCCTCATCGCTTCGGGAAAACACATGGTCCAGCTTTCCGGGAAACGTCTGCCGGGCCTGCTCCATCAAATCTGCCATCGACAGGATTTGGCTGCCCAAGATGAACTGCTGCCCGGCCACCGCTTCTGCCGGCGCGTCAATCGTGTTGAGGACGGCTCTGGCCACATCGCGCACATGGATGAAGGGCAGGGTCAATTGCGAGCTGCCAGGCAATGTGAGCCTCCGCCCCATGTGGGCGTGCAGTGCCACAACGTTGGCGACAACGTCAAAGCGCATGCGGCGCGACAGCCCATAAACAGAACCGGTGCTTAGAATGGTTGTACAAAAACCCTCATCGGATGCCGTCAGAAGGGTCTGCTCCAGCTGTTGATTGCAGCGGGCATGGACACTCCTGCTGCCTGTGCCGGCTTCACAGGATGTGAGAGCGATGTGACGGCGCACGCCCATGGCCTTGGCGATGCGGGCAATGCGGGCGCGGGCCTGAACATTGATTTCTCGGGTCAGGACCGGGTCCAATTTGCAGGTCTGTTCATTCGGCAAGCCGGACACATCGCAAATCAGGTCGATGCCGCGAAACGCGCGGACGGGGATCTCCCGGATATCCTGATGCAATAGCTCAAAGTTCGGGTTGTCATGGAACGGTTTAAGCGGAAATGCGCCGTAGATCATCCAATCCACGGCCACCACCTGATGGTTTTCCTTCAGCAGGTGATCCACCAGCACACTGCCGATATAGCCGCTTGCGCCGGTCACCATAATTCTTGCCATGCCGCATCCCTCCTCGTCGTATCAAACTGAAACGCCGCGCCGCATGCCGCCGGGCCGGCCTTTCGGATAAAGGGGGAGGGTGCAAATTCCGTGCAAAACGGGGCGCCCATGGAGGCTGAACCGAATAATTCACGCTGATTTGCCCGATCAGCAGAAGACGAGGCGGACATTTGCCTTGCCCTTCGCCTGCACATTACCCATTTTCTTCAACGTGACAGAGCCACTCTACCCAAACCATGCGCGCGTGCGCCATTGCGCGAGACACCAGGACGCTGAGCAATATGCGCTGGTTCTCGTGGCTATGGGCATTCGCTCGTTTGTGGTGCGTGAGGAGGGGGGATTTGCGCTCTATGTAGATGATGACGATCATGATCGAGCGGCCAGCGAGCTGTTGGCCTATGACGTTGAGAACCGAACCAGCAAGCTGAAGCCGGTGCAGAGGCGCCCCGCCGTGCCCCGCATTGAAGCGGCCATGCTGTATTGGGTTGTTCTGTTGTTCTTCTTTGCAGCGGAACGCAATCATGCCTTTTCCGTTGATTGGGTGAAATCGGGCGCAGCCCAGGCCGCACTGATGCACGATGGACAATGGTGGAGAGCCGTAACGGCCCTGACCCTTCATGTGGACTCGCCCCATCTGCTGGGCAATCTCGTTTTCGGAACCGTATTTTCGCTGCTGCTTGCGCAGATCACAGGGTCCGGATTGGCCTGGGCCGCCATGATTGCGGCCGGCACCATGGGAAACGTCGCAAACGCCCTCATTCAATCGGGCAATCACACTTCGATCGGGGCATCAACTGCCTTGTTTGCCGGCATCGGTCTGCTGGCGGCCTTGCGGCAAAAGCAGCATGCGCCCAGCAGGCGCGGGTTCTCAAGCTTGCGCCGCTGGGCACCCTTGGCGGGTGGTGTCATGCTGCTGGCGTTTCTGGGCTTCAGTGGTGAACGTACAGATATCCTGGCCCATGTGCTGGGTTTTGCTATGGGGCTCGCGGGCGGCTTGGGGCTGGGCCGTTTCGAGCGCAACTGGGCGGCCGACCTGGTGTTTCAATTCAAATGCGGAGCGTTTGCAATCGGCAGCATTGTGCTCGCCTGGGCGGTGGCCATATCGGTCCCCGTTTGACGTCCGCTATGCCTGCGCCAACTCAATAACTGTCCCAATCGCACAAGTCTCAATACGCACAAATCCTTGGAGATCGCTGTCTGTGCAAATTGACTATTGAGGAACGGACCTAATTTATCTGAATGGGGCCATCTGGACGAAAGATCGGTTGGTTCCGAACAAGCTCGACTCAAACAACTATAATCTGATAACTGTTTGTTTTACATGTGTTATTTAGATCAAGGAAAAATCTTTGATCAGACAGGGAAAAGTACTTTTATGGTTAATGCCCGATTAATGCGAAACTTCGCGCATTGGAGCGTCCCGATAGCACAGCCGCGCGAATATCGGGCCGAGCCCAGGCGCGGGCGTGCGGAAGTTCCAGATCGGGAAGGTTGCTGTAGTGCTCAGATTGAGAAGCTGGTGCCGCAGCCGCATGCAGCGGTTGCGTTCGGGTTCTTGATTTGGAAGGACTGGCCAATGAGATCGTCGACAAAGTCGATCTCCGAGCCTTCCATATACATCAGAGAAATGGAATCGATGTAGACCTTGATGCCATCTCGTTCCAGCACAAGGTCGTCTTCATTTGCATCGCCTGCCAGGTCAAATCCGTATTGAAAGCCCGAGCACCCGCCGCCCGAGACGGTCACGCGCAATGCCTTTTTGGCCGGCTCGGTAGCCAAAATGGCGCCAATCCGCTTTGCGGCGGCGGCAGACACGGTCACACTGGTTTCGCTGGCGCTGGTCATAGCTTAAGCCTTCGTAGTAGGACCCGAGTACATTGTTACTGCACTATCTAGATGAGGGGGATGGAATGTCAATGCTGCAGGGCCTGGAACAGAATTGATGATGAATGCGAAGCGTGCGTCTTTTTCAACGTTTGCAGATCGCAGTCCCGGCCGGTTTTTCCCTGAAGCCGAGAGCCTTGAGCGCCCACTGTTTCAGCGTGACCGCGACCGGGTGGTGCATTCGGCCGCCCTGCGCCGTTTAAAGCACAAGACCCAAGTATTCGTCTCCCATGAGGGCGATCACTACCGCACCCGGCTGACCCATTCGCTGGAGGTTGCCCAGATAGCCCGTTCCATCTGCCGTATGCTGGGTTTGGAAGAAGACCTGGTGGAAGCCCTGGCATTGGCCCATGATCTTGGCCACACACCGTTCGGCCACGCAGGCGAAGAGGCCCTGGACCGTTGCATGAAACCGTGGGGCGGATTTGATCACAATGCCCAAACCTTGCGGATCGTCACCAAGCTGGAACGCAGATATGCAGATTTCGACGGCCTGAACCTAAGTTGGGAGAGCCTGGAAGGACTGCTCAAACACAATGGCCCGGTCATTGACGAGGCGGGCCAGCCGACGGGCGCGTTCGCCGCGGAAGGATTGCCCGCCGGCTATAGCGGGTTTGAGCATTTTGATGCCCTGAAGCCTGCGCTCTACGCCTCTGCCGAGGCTCAAGTGGCGGCAATTGCCGACGACATTGCCTACAATGCCCACGATATCGACGATGGCCTGAGGGCAGGACTGTTCGACGTGATCGACCTCGCAGATGTCCCGCTGGCCGGGACGGCACTGAACACCGTCTTGTCCACCTATCAAAACCTGGAACGCTCCCGCATGGTCCATGAGACGGTGCGGCGGGTGATTTCCGCAATGGTGGGGGATGTGGTTGAGGAAACCCGCAAGCGGGTCAAACGGGCCAAGATAGCCACGGCGGACGATGTGCGGCATCTGGGGCGCCCCTTGGTTGGGTTCTCGCCGCAGCTGGCTGAGAACAACCGGGTCCTCCAGCTGTTTTTATCGCGGCGGATGTACAAGCATGAACGGGTGATGGACATCATGAAACGGGCCCAACGCGTGGTGGCGCAGTTGTTCGAAGCCTACATGGCCAACACGGACGATTTGCCGGAAAGCTGGAGATCGAACAGTGAACTTGAAGAAAACACATTAAGGGCCAGACATATATGCGATTTTATCGCCGGCATGACCGACCGCTATGCGCTGGAGGAGCACAAGCGATTGTTTGACCTGGACCGGCTTTTCAGCTAATCCGCAAACCCTAACATCCGCGTATGCGGTCATGATGGCGGTGTCGATTGCGATGAGGCCGCCGCAGAACATAGAAACCTTCCCAGCTGTGAATATCTTTGCCCATTTCAGTGATGTCGTGAGCGGTGCGGTTGCCGAACTGATCGCACAAGGCCATTTGCCCGCGTCTGTTGACACAAGCCGGATTGCGGTAGAGCCGCCGCGCGATCCTGCCCATGGTGAAATCGCCACCAATGCCGCCATGATCCTCGCAAAACCGGCCGCACTGGCGCCGCGGGCCGTGGCGGAGCTTCTTGTGCCCTTGATCTCGGGCCACGAGGACGTGGCCTCAGCAGAAGTCGCCGGACCGGGCTTCATCAACCTGCGGCTGGCGAGCGGATTCTGGCCGAAAGTTATAGAGGCAGCGCTAAAGGCCGGTACCGACTATGGGATTTCAACCATGGGGGCGGGTGAGAAGGTCAATGTGGAGTACGTCTCCGTCAACCCCACCGGCCCGTTGCATGTCGGCCACTGCCGCGGTGCCGTCTTCGGTGACGCCTTGGCCCGGCTGCTCGGCGCAACCGGTTATGACGTGACCAAGGAGTACTACATCAACGATGCCGGTGTGCAGATCGATGTGGTGGCAAGATCTGCCTATCTGCGCTACCGCGAGGCGCTCGGGCAGGACATTGGGGAGATCCCTTCGGGGCTCTATCCGGGGGCCTATCTGATCCCGCTGGGCCGGCAATTGGCAGATGAGCATGGCGACCGGCTGGACGGGCTGCCCGAAGACGAATGGCTGCCGGTGCTTCGCCGCGCCTCCATCGATTTCAACATGGCCATCATCCGTGACGATCTGAAAGCGCTGAACATCGAGCACGATCTGTTTTTCTCCGAACAATCCCTGCACGATGCGGGGCCCGATGGCACATGCGAGATCGGACAGGCGATTTCGGAGCTGCGCGAACGCGGACTGGTGTTCGAGGGCCGCCTCCCGCCGCCAAAGGGCCAAACCCCGGAGGATTGGGAGGACCGCGAACAGACCCTGTTCAAGGCCACGGCGTTTGGAGATGACATTGACCGGGCGTTGATGAAGTCTGACGGCGCCTACACCTATTTCGCTGCGGACGTGGCCTACTTCCACAACAAGTATGCCCGCCAGTTCAAACAGATGATCTACGTTCTCGGCGCCGACCATGGGGGCTATGTGAAGCGGCTCCAAGCCGTGTGTCAGGCAGTGGCCGGGGATGATGCCGAAGTGGTCGTGCGGTTGTGTCAGTTGGTCAAGTTTCTGCGCGACGGTGAGCCGGTGCGCATGTCGAAGCGGGCAGGCGAGTTCATAACCTTGCGTGATGTTGTCGATGAGGTTGGCCCGGACGTGGTTCGCTTCATGATGCTGTACCGCAAGAACGAGGCGCCGTTGGATTTCGATTTCAAGAAAGTCACCGAACAGTCTCGGGATAATCCTGTTTTTTATGTACAGTATGCACATGCCCGTATCTGCTCGGTTTTCCGAAATGCGGCCGAAGAATTGGGCGAAAAAAACCCGTCCGTTAACGATCTTTTTCAAGCGGAATTTAATCTCTTGGGTGATGAGGCAGAATTAGCTATAATTCGACGCATTAGTGAGTATCCGCGTGTGTTGGAGGGTGCGGCGCAGAACCACGAGCCTCACAGGCTCTCGTTCTATCTATATGATCTGGCATCCGAATTTCATGCGCTGTGGAACAGGGGCAAAGAGTCGCCGCAATTGCGGTTTATAGTTGGTAAAAACATCGACGCTACTTTTGCGCGGCTTGCGCTGTTGAAGGCGACGCAGAATGTTTTAGTAAGCGGACTTCGTATCTTGGGCGTAAAACCTGCCGAAGAGATGTAAATGAGAGGTCCGCGCTTGTAAAAGGATGCCTAGAGCTTATGACCACGGGCAATGGCAATCGCAGTTGGCGAGATCGTCTCGGCTTGAAAGAGCAGGACGAAGCTCTCCCGAAACTCTCCGATCAGTTTGACGAAACTGAAAACACAGAAGGCCGGGTTCCCCCGCCGCCCGCCGCTGGCGCGGCCGATGGCGATGTGGCCCTGGCAGAGCCTGATGAGGCGGAAGGCGCATCGAAGCGCGTGCTGCCGCCGCCTCCGCCGCCGGATGACGTGCGCGGGGACGATAGCGCCGGAGCGGACGTCTCAGTGGCGCCTGCATCGAGGGAAGCGCCCGCGAGTCCGGCTGCAAAGACGTTTGCTGAGCGCCTGCGGGCACGCCGGGAGGCGGCAGAACGTGCCGGAACAGAGACCTCCCAAGGGCTCGGCAGCGGATTGCATCTTCGGCCGCCCGCCGAAGCCAATGGAGACGACGCCGCGCACGACGTAAGCGGACTTGATGAAGACAAGTCCTCGCGGATTATCCCGCCGCCATCGGTTCCAAAGCCCGATCCCGAACCGGAGGAAAAAGCTGCCGTCGCATCGCCTCCGCCGGCAGAACACGGGGGTTCGGAAGATCGCAGCGAACGCGAACCGTTGTTTGAACCCATAACCCGGAAGAGCGAAAGCGACAGTCCGAGCGCATTTGAAAAGGCGCCATTTAGAGCAGACGCTGCGAAAAAGGACGATTACTCCGCCTTCGACAGGCCCGCGGGCGCCCCGAAAGAGAGCGATGTCTCTCTCCCCCGGTTCAACGCGAAGGTCGACGCCGATGAGCCGGCCCCGACAGGACCTCGTGGTGAAGCCCCGCCGCCTGTTCCGGGCAGCGCCGGCTATACGCCTGAGCGCCGCCTGCCGACTGAAGGCACCGAATTCAAGGCCAGGTCCTATGACCGTCCGGCAGACGGGACGCCCAAGCGCCCGATCGCTCAGGAATATTCCGGCGATTATGCCCAAGAAGACGGGCTCTACGACGATGAATGGTATGAGGATCAGCAGCAGGGGAACTTCCAGGGCGCTCACGCCCGCGCGCTGGACAATGTGGACGGACAGTATGGCGATGCACCGCGCAGACGCCCTGAACTGGGCCGCCCGAGCGCTTCGGACTATGCTGATGCCTACTATGATGATTATGACGAGGAATATGAGGACAACGAGCCAAAGAGCCGTGGACCGTGGTTGCTGTTTGCCGGTCTGACTTGCGTTGGCCTCGTTGCGGCTGCGCTGATTTGGTTCTTTCTGCAGACCCAGCAAGGCGGCAGCACCGCCAGCAACAGCCCGCCGGTGGTCTCAGCACCGAAATCCAAGGTTAAAGTGGACCCGCCGAAGCAATCTAGCGTGCCGGCGGCGCAACAGACCAAGCTGTTCTATGACCGGATTGTGGGCGAGAACACGGTTGAAGGTGAACGTCTGTTGCCGCGCGAGGAACAGCCGCTTGACCCGGGCGCGGCCGGAACCACACCAGCTCCGTCCGGCAACAATGCCACCGAGCCTCAACCGTTGCAGCCGCTGACGCCCGATCAGCTGGACACCGGCGATTTGCCGGTTCCGCTGCCGCCGCCCTTGCCGGGCAGCACCTCCGGGTCGCTTGAACCAGCGGGCAGCAAGACCACAAACATCGTGCAGTCCACGCCATCAAACAGCAGCACCTCCGTGGCCAAGGTTGACCAGAGCCAAACAGTGGAGCCGGCCGGATTGACAACGGCGCTGCCGCTGCCGGGAAACACCACGACGGCTGAGGCGACCGAGCTGCCTCAGCTTCAACCGCCTAAAGGCACTGGTGACGCCGGGGCGGAGAAAGCTGTGACTTCGCTGCCCGGAGCGGTTATTCCACGACCCAGACCCAAACCGGCCTCGGTCGTCAGAGCAGCACAAAACCAGGCCAAGAAGACACGCGTTGCCTCTGTTGCCCCCATCACCGCCTCACCAACCGAGCCGTTGAGCATCACTCCGTTGCCGGGCAGTCAGCCCCGCCCGGCCCAACCCGCTCCCGCTCCACCAAGTTTCGGCACAAATCAGAATGCGCCTTCCGCCGTTTCCAGCTTCCAGCAGGGCAGTCAAGCCACCCAAGGCCAGCGCGTAGCGGCCGTTCAGCAGCCGGCACCGGCGCCGGCACCTCAGCCCCAGGCCAATGTGGGGGCGGGTGCTTTTGTGGTCCAATTGGCGTCCTACAAGGATGAAGCGTCCGCCTTGAACGGTTATCAGCAACTGCGCGCACGCCATCCCTCGCTGCTGGGGTCTTATCAGCCGCTGATCAGCAAAAAGGTCGTGGGCAGCTTCGGCACGTTCTACAGACTTCAAGTGGGGCCTGTGGCCAATGCGCAATCGGGCAATCAGATTTGCGCATCCTTGCTCGCTGCAGGCGAGAAAGACTGTACCGTTAAGCGCCGCTGACCTTTTTGGGGCTCGCCGCGTTGACAGAATCGGTTGTAGACCGATCACTCGTCACATCTGAAAACGTGTCCGGTGATAGTAATGGCAAAAGCGTTCATCAGCGGTTGCGCCGAAGCCTCGCTGAGTGCCGAAGAGAAGGCCTTCTTCCGAGCCGAAGCCCCTTGGGGCCTGATCCTGTTTGCACGAAATTGCACCGAGCCACAGCAGATCCAAGACCTGGTGTCTGACTTCAGAGCATGTGTCGGACGGAACGATGCCCCGGTTCTGATCGACCAGGAGGGCGGGCGTGTACAGCGCCTCAGCGCGCCTCACTGGCCGCTCTATCCCACCGGTGCAAAGATCGCCGATGCCTATGGCGCAGACCGGACCGCGGGCCTTGTCCTTGCCCGGAACATAGCGCGGCTGATCGCTGACGATCTCCACGCGCTGGGCATCAATGTTGACTGCCTGCCCGTTCTGGATGTGCCTCAGCCAAATGTCCATGCCATCATCGGCGACAGAGCGTATGGCACGACCCCTGATATGATTGCCGAGATCGGCCGCGCCATGGCCGAAGGCCTGATGGAGCGCGGTGTGCTGCCGGTGATCAAACATATACCGGGCCACGGCCGCGCGGTTGTGGACAGCCATCTGGAGCTTCCGGAGGTTTCCGCTTCCAAGGAAGACTTAAGAAACACCGATTTCAGGCCGTTTGCGGATATGGCCGACATGCCTTTGGCGATGACGGCCCATATCATCTATTCGGCGTATGATCCAGAACGCCCCGCGACCCATTCAGCGCAGGTGATCGAGGACGTGATTCGCGGAGAGATCGGCTTTGACGGCCTGTTGATGACCGATGATCTGTCCATGAAGGCGCTGGGCGGCGATTATGCGGAACGGACCCGGCGCTCGCTTGAGGCCGGATGTGATGTGGTGCTTCATTGCAATGGGAACTTTGCGGAAATGACAGCGGTTGCCGCTGCAACGCCGGAGTTGGACGGCAAAGCAGCCGCGCGCGCGGCGCGCGCCCTGGAACACCTCTCACCGCCCCAAGGTTATGACCGGGCGGCCGCCTTGGCGGGCCTGGACGCGGTAATGGCCAAATCGGCCTAATTTCCAGGGGATAACCCTGAGACAGGCCCAACGCCAAGACAAGATTGTGGCCTGAATCAGCAAAGCTGCTGTAGGAAGGAATTCGTTTCTATTGGACTTCCGCGCGGCATTCGGGTCAAATTGTGTAACATGACCAGTGGTTTGGAAAAAGATACTGACGCAGGACAGCCTGCAGACGACGCCAATCCTTGGCCCGACGGCGGAGGACCGTTGCGCGCGGCCGCCCCCCAGTCTGAAGAGAATGACAATCCGCTGATCCTTGATCTTGACGGGTTTGAGGGCCCGCTCGATGTCCTGCTCCGCCTGGCGCGCGAGCAGAAGGTGGATATCGCCAAGATCTCGGTATTGGCTCTGGCCGAGCAATATTTGAAATTCATCAATGAAGCCAGAAGGCTGCGGCTGGAACTTGCCGCCGATTATCTGGTGATGGCCGCTTGGCTGGCATATTTGAAGTCGCGCCTTCTGATCCCCGATCTTGAGCCCGATGACGAGGTGCCGGCCGAAGAGCTGGCGGCCCGTTTGGCCTTCCGCCTGCAGCGCCTGCAAGCCATGCGGGACGCCGCGGCCCAACTGATGGCACGCAACCGGCTGGGCCGCGATGTGTTCGCCCGCGGCAACCCGGAACCTGTGGTGGTTGAGACCGAAACCGAATATGCCGACAATCTGTTCGACCTCCTGCAGGCCTATGCAGCCGGCCGGCAGAGAGATCTTGCCCACCGCAGCTATGAGATTTCAGCAAGGCCCACATGGACTGTCGCCAAGGCGCGGGACATCCTCAAACGCCTGCTGGGAGAGTTTAGCGAGTGGGGCCGCTTCGACAGCTATCTTGCCGAATATCTGGCTACCCCTGAAGAACGGCCCAGTGTGTTGGCGTCCAGCCTGGTGGCCTGCCTGGAGATGGCCAAGGAAGGGGCGCTCGAAATTCGTCAGGAGAAGGCGTTTACACCGCTTTATCTCAGGACGCGACCGCGTAACAGTAGTGCTACGGCCAATGTGGAGAGTATGTCATGAATGCAATGGTGGAACCCGGCAAAGCAGTAGAACCGGAGGCCGTTGAAGAGGAAGATCCTTCTCAGGTCGTCGCGCTTCATCCAAGGGCAGACCGCGGCTATCAGCGCCGGGTTGTGGAGGCGCTGTTGTTTGCCGCCTCTGAGCCGCTCTCTGAGGCGCAGCTGGCGGAATGTCTGGCCGAAGGGGCCGAAGTGCCGCTTTTGCTGGAGGAGCTCCAGGCCGAATTTCAGGGGCGCGGTGTCAACCTGCAACAGATCGCCGGAAAATGGACGTTCAGGACCGCTGAGGATTTGAGCTTCCTGCTGCGGCGCGAAGCGGTGGAGCAAAAACGTCTGTCGCGTGCTGCCCTGGAGACCCTGGCGATCATTGCCTACCACCAGCCGGTGACCCGCGCGGAAATTGAAGAGGTTCGCGGCGTCAGCGTTTCCAAAGGCACCCTGGATGCCCTTATGGAGATGGGCTGGGTGCGCATGCGCGGCCGCCGCCGCGTTCCGGGCCGTCCGGTGACCTATGGCACCACGGAGGAGTTCATGTCCCACTTCGGCCTGGCCGACATCAAGGACCTGCCGGGCGTGCGCGAGCTGAAAGGCGCCGGATTGCTCGATGCCAATGTGCCTGCGGACTTCGAGATTCCTGTTCCGATGGACGAGAACGAGATGCCCGAAGATGAAGATGACCTGGACGATGAGGCGGACGAGCCCACCCTGGACATGTATCTTCCCGCGGAGATCGGCAGCGAGCCACACTAAAGGCTTTCCTGTTCATATTGTAGCATTTGACCGCTGTTTGGCGTCTGCAGGCGAGGCGCGGTCCACGCCTTGGACATGGGCTGATTTGTTCCCATCAAATGCTTCAATATGATCATGAAAGGCTCTAGAACTGATTGGCGCATAAGCGATTTTTGATGCTTTGTGCACCGTAGTTGCGCTAAACCGCCGCAATGACTGTTATGGATCAACCAACCAGGCCCCCTGGGGCGAACGTGCCGTGGGGACCTCGCGGAACCGCGGCGGCCACGTTTGCGGGGCGCCTGAGCTTTGAACATGTCTCCAGGTCGTTCAAGCAGACCCTTGCGGTTGATGATATCTCTTTAGAGCTGGAGCCGGGGGAAACCTTGTGTCTTCTGGGGCCTTCCGGATGCGGCAAGACCACCTTGCTGCGGCTTGCGGCGGGGGTGGACCGGCCAACCTCGGGCCGGGTGATCCTGGACGATGAGGAAATTGCCGGGCCAAACACGTTTGTGCCGGCAGAAAAGCGCGGCATCGGCCTGATGTTTCAGGATTTTGCCCTGTTTCCCCATTTGACCATACTGCAGAATGTGGCCTTCGGACTGCGCAAGCTCGACAGGGCGTCCGCCCGCCATGAAGCGCTGTTGGCGCTCAAAAGGGTTGGGCTGGAGCATTATGCGGATGATTACCCGCATGTGCTGTCCGGCGGCGAGCAGCAAAGGGTGGCGCTCGCCAGAGCCATTGTGCCGCGCCCGGCTGTGTTGCTCATGGATGAACCCTTTTCCGGTCTGGACCAGCGCTTGCGCGACGATATTCGTGCTGAAACCCTGGCCGTTCTGAAAGAAACCCGGGCCACCTGCATGCTGGTGACCCATGATCCGCAAGAAGCGATGTGGTTGGCCGACCGGATTGCCTTGATGCGCGAGGGCAAGCTCGTGCAGTTGGGCACGCCGGATGAGTTGTACAACCATCCCGTGGATATTGAGGCTGCACGATTTTTTAGTGATTTCAACGAATTCGACGTTATAGCTAAGAATAAGGTTGTTGAAACGCCTGTGGGGAGTTTTGCCGCACCGGACGCTGCAGACGAACAACAGGTGCATGTGATGGTGCGGCCCCAAGGCATTGTGGTGGGGCATGGCGACGGTGGCTCCGGCTTTGAGGCCTATGTCTCAGCGGTCCGCTTCGTGGGCGACTGCACGATTGCGTTCCTCAGCGTTGAGGGCCATGAGCGGCCCATAACCGCCAGATTGACGGGTGCCGAAAAAGTGAGCCGGGGGCAAGTCGAGAAATTTTCGGTTTTACCGGAACATCTGCTTATCTTTTCTTGAAAAAACTCTATATACAGGCTCGGGTCTGATCCGCGCCGTTAGCCAACAGTGGCTGGATTTGTTGCGGGTCAGGAGTGATTTTGCGATAGTGCCTTAAAGATTGGCGCATTCTGGTTTGGGAGTTTAAGCGAATGTCAGTTGGACCCGTACAGATCATTTTGATCCTGGTGGTCATTGTGCTGCTGTTTGGACGCGGCAAGATCTCCGAGTTGATGGGAGATGTGGCAAAGGGCATCAAGAGTTTCAAAAAGGGCATGGCGGACGACGTTGAGGAGGCCACCAAAGAAGAGCCTTCCAAAACCATTGACCACAGCGCGGAAGACGTTGCTGAGGCGCCGAAGTCCAAGACCGAAGCCAAGTCCTGATAGCGCCTTGCGCTGCCGCCCGGGCCGGGTCGCGCCGGCTGTGCCTGCAGGAACGAAAACCCAATGTTTGATATTGGCGCAACAGAGCTGCTGCTGATCGGCATCGTCGCCATAATTGTGGTGGGGCCGAAGGAGCTGCCGAAAATGCTGCGGACGTTCGGCCAGTTCGTCGCCAAGATGCGCGGTATGGCCCGGGAGTTTCAGTCCATGTTCGAAGAAGCCGCGCGCGACACCGGCATGGACGACATCACCAAAGGCGTCAGCGACGTGAAGAACTTTTCGGTCACCGACAGCCTGAATGAGGCGCTGGACCCGGTGAAGGACGAGTTTGACGAGATGAAGCTGGACATGGATCCCGACCTCTCCGAACCTGCGCCTAAAGCGGCTGAAAAGCCGAAGTCCGACCCGATTGAAGAAGGTAACAAGGCGGCTGCGAAGACGGCTGCAAAGGTCAAGGCGGAGGCCTCCAAGCCGGCGGCTTCCAAGAAGAAAACACCGAAGAAGAGGGCCGCCGCGAAACCCGCCGCCAAGACCGCAGGGTGAGGGCGCTATCTGAATGAGCCAGGAAGACATCGATGCCACTCAGGCGCCCCTCGTTGAGCACCTGACCGAACTGCGCCAGCGCCTGATCTACGCTGTTGTGGGCTTGGTGATCGCGGCCATCGGCTGTTTCATCCTGGCCGACCACATCTTCAACATTCTGCTTTATCCCTATGAGCGCGCCACGGGCGATGTGGCTGAATTGCAGCTGATCTTCACCGCGCCGCAGGAATATCTCTTCACGCAGTTCAAGATCGCGCTGTTCGGCGGCCTGTTCCTCTCGTTCCCGGTGATTGCGACCCAGCTCTACAAGTTCGTTGCGCCGGGGCTCTACAAGAACGAGCGCGGCGCGTTTCTGCCGTTTCTGTTCGCAACCCCCATCCTCTTCATGGCCGGGGCCTGCCTGGTCTATTTCCTCATCATGCCGCTTGCCATGAGCTTCTTCTTGACCATGCAGCAGACCGGCAGCGAGCAGCAGGCGACGATCTCGCTGTTGCCGCGGGTGAGCGAGTATCTCAGCCTGATCATGACGCTGATCTTCGCCTTCGGCCTGTGCTTTCAGCTGCCGGTGGTGCTCACGTTGCTGGCGCGGGCGGGCCTGACAACGGCGGACGGGCTCAGGACCAAGCGGAAATGGGCCATTGTGCTGACCTTCATCGTGGCCGCCTTTCTCACCCCGCCGGATCCGGTCAGCCAGCTTGGCCTGGCCATCCCCACCTTGCTGCTTTACGAGCTCAGCATTCTGGCCGTTGTGCTGGTGGAGAAGAAGCGGGCAGAGGAAGAGGCCCGGCGGGATGCCGAGTTGGGCGTTTAGGGCGTGGCCATAAAGACACGCAGCCACAGCCGAATGGCCGCGTGTGTGAAGAAAGCGAGCACATTGCCAGCCAAGAGCCCGTTTGAGGTGCTCGACGCGTCATCATTTGACGACAGTTTTACCCTCGAAATCTGACATGGCTACTACGGGCATTGATGTGCCATATCAGAAGTTCGATCGAGTGGTCGCAATGTCTGCTATGCGGACGGAGCCGCCTTTTAGACAGCAATCTGGAATGTCAACTTCATGTTGCGCACATTGAGTTTCGGCTCTTGTATTTAAGCCTTGCCACGTGGTCGTTCGACAGCTAGCCATTGATGAATGGAGAAACCTGTCGTGCTGCGTGGCCATAATCTCAGCGTCTGCAACCAAACTGCGCGGGTGACACTGCACGAGAAATGCGTCTTGTCCGAAAGGGAAGAAGTAGATTCCTTCGCTCCGGATATTCCCGAAGACTGCATACAGCGCCATCCTTCCGGTCGCGTACCGGTCTTGAACCATGGCGAGTTCGATCTCTGTGAAACAACGGCAATTGCTCGCAATGCCGATGTTGCTTTTGATGGTCCGAGCTTGATGCCGACTGAGGCCGAACCACTCGCTCGCGTTGCGCACGTCATTTCAATTGTCGACAGCGATGCCCGTGGGCCCATGGTCCGACAGGTTTTCAGTCATCGCGCTTTCCGCCCAACGGTTGGCGAAGAGTATGACGAAACCGGGATTGCGTCTGGTATCGAAGCGGCAATCCCCAACTTCGAGATTCACGAACAACACACCTATTCCACGCTTCCGGGCAACCGGAATGTCTGTGTGCAGGATGTTCGGCCGGAGAACGGCCGTATTGCGGTTCCGGATGGTCCGGGCCACCGCATTGATCTGAACGAGGCGTTCTTGCACAGACAATCGACTGTCATGGCTCTGCCGTGATGACTACCTTGGGTGCGGACAGAAAACATGTGCACTCAAGTCCTCAATAACCAAGCTTCCCGGGGAGGAAACAACAAATGCTGAAAAAATCTCTGATCACCAGCGCTCTGGTCTTGAGCGTATCTGCGACGGCAGCAATCGCCGCGGAATTCAAACTGCCCAAGCAACTTGCCTGGACCGCCTATGGGACCGGGTCTGCCGGCTATAACCAGTCGGTGGCCATAGGCGCCGCACTGCAGGAAGCTACGGGCACAAACTTGCGCGTGCTGCCCGGCAAGAACGACATCGCCCGCACAGAGCCGGTCCGGCAAGGCAAGGTGCAGTTCTCGGCAAACGGCGTCGGCGGTTCATTCATGGCCCAGGAAGGCGTCTTCCAGTTCGGTGCCAAGAACTGGGGTCCGCAGCCCGTGCGTATCCTTTCGGCGAACAATGGCGGGGCGGTTGGCCTGGCACTCGCCGTTGCGGTCGCCGCTTGCGAGAAGGCAGGCAAACCCAAGTGTGAAGGCTTCCAGTACTCCGATCTCAAGGGCATGCGGGTGGCCTGGGTCAAGGGCGCCCCGGCGCTCAATGTCAACAACCAGGCCTATCTCGCCTATGGCGGGCTGACCTGGGACGATGTTGAGAAAGTCGAGTTCGGCGGCTTCGGCGCATCATGGAAGGGCATGATCGACGGCTCCGTCGATGCGGCTTTCGCATCCACGAACTCAGGCCGGGCCTATGAGGCTGCCTCGGGCCCACGCGGGGTCTATTGGCCGCCAATCGATCCGGCCAACGCCGACGGTCTGAAGCGGATGCAGGCCATCGCGCCCTTCTTCAACCCGATGACGGCGATTGTGGGGGCCACTATCGATGGCACGCCGGGGGCCGCCACGGCGGGCTATGCCTATCCGGTGCTCATGACCATGGCCAAACAGGACGCGGACCTCGTCTACAACATGACCAAGGCCATGTACGAAACATTCAAGGGTTACAAGGGCAAGGCCCCAGGCATCAACGGCTGGGCGTTGGACAAGCAAAATTACAAGTGGGTCGCGCCCTATCATGACGGTGCCATCAAGTACTACAAAGAGATCGGCACCTGGAGCGATGGCGCCCAGGCCCATAACGACCGTCTGATTTCCCGCCAGGCGGCACTGGCCAAAGCCTGGGCCGACCTGAAGGCCAAGGGCTCGGACAATTGGGAGGCTGATTGGGATGCCGCCCGCCGCAAGGCCCTGTCCGACGGTGGGTTCGAAGTGGTCTTCTGAGCCAAAAGGCTACGACGTGCGGGGCCGGGCTCCAGCCCGGCCTCAGCACCTGGAATTGGGTCATGACAAACGAAACGACGGCGGCTGCGGCGGACGAAACGGGTTCTGCCTCCAGTGCCGATGAAGGGTTCTCCGGCCTGGCGCTCTGGCTTCTGGTGGGCGGCACGCTGGTCGCTGTCCTGGTGGCGGTGAACCAACTCTTCAATCTGCGCATCGGGGGCTACGCCATGCTTGAAGGGATGTATCTCTACGTCCTTGCGGGCATCTTCCTGTCTCTTAGCTTCATCTGCTTCCGGGCCTGGGGGCCGAAAACAACAAAGGTTCCGTGGTATGACTGGCTGCTGGCGGCGGTGAGCTTGCTCGCCTCAAGCTTCTTCGTCGTGACGTCAAACGAGAGTCTGGACGGCGGCTGGGAATATGCTGCTCCCGACCGGGCTGTCTGGGCATCTGTCGTGCTCTATGTGCTCATCCTCGAGGCGACGCGGCGGGCCGGCGGGATGGTGCTTTTCGGCATCGTGCTGATCTTCTCGCTCTACCCGACCGTGGCCGAGCATGTCCCCGACCCATTGTCGGGGTTCACCTCGCCCTTCCTCGACGTGATCCCGTTCTTCATGATCTCGTCTGAGGCCTCGTTCGGTATCCCGATGCGGGCCTTCGGGAACCTGGTCATCGGCTTTATCCTGTTCGGCGCCATCCTGCAGTTCACCGGCGGCGGCAAGTTCTTCAACGATCTGGCTCTGTCCATGGTCGGCCAATACCGGGGCGGTGCGGCCAAAGTCGCGATCTTTGCCTCAGGCTTCATGGGGTCCATGTCCGGCTCGGTCATCTCGAACGTGCTGACAACGGGCGCGGTCTCGATCCCGGCCATGAAGAAGACCGGTTTTGCCCCGCGCTATGCGGCGGCAACCGAGGCCTGCGCCTCGACCGGCGGTGTGCTGATGCCGCCGATCATGGGCGCAACGGCCTTCGTCATGGCCTCCTGGCTGAGCCGGCCCTATGTGGAGATCATGCTGGCTGCCGCAATTCCTTCGATCCTTTATTATTTTGGTCTGTTCGCCCAGATCGATGCCTATTCGGCACGGCGCGGCCTGAAAGGCATGGACCGGTCGCAGCTTCCACAATTGCTCGCCACCCTGAAATCAGGCTGGGTCTATATCTCGGTCTTCGTGCTTCTGATCTATCTGATGGTGGCCTTCCGCTGGGAGACAACGGCGCCCTTCTATGCCGTACTCCTGCTTCTGGTGGTCAACCAGGTGATGAAATCCCACCGCTTCACGCTGGACGGCTTCATCGGGATGATCGCCAAGGTGGGACGGACGCTGGCCGAACTGACGGCTGTCTTGCTGGGCGTCGGGATGATCGTTGGTGCGTTCCAGGCAACGGGGCTGACCGGGCCGCTGGCAACGGAGCTGATCTTTCTTGCAGGCGATTCCATCGCAATGTTGCTTCTGATGGGAGCGCTAACCAGTTTCATCTTCGGCATGGGGATGACGGTCACGGCCTGCTACATCTTCCTGGCCGTCGTCCTGGCGCCGGCTCTGGTCCAGGCAGGGTTGAATGAGCTCGCCGTGCACCTCTTCATCCTCTACTGGGGCATGGTCAGCTACATCACGCCGCCTGTGGCGCTCGGGGCCTTCGCGGCGGCCTCCATGGCGGGCGCCTCGCCCATGCGCGCAGGGATTGAGGCCATGAAGCTCGGCGGGGTCATTTATGTTGCGCCGTTCTTCTTCGTGCTGAACCCGGCCCTGATCGGCGAGGCAGGAACGCTCGAGGTGCTTCGGGTTCTGACCGAGGCTCTGATCGGGATCTGGTTTGTAGCGGCATCCATTCAGGGCTTCGTTACATTCATCGGCGGCTTTCCAAACGGAGTTGTTGGCGGTGTTGCCCGCGGACTGTTGTTTATGGCGGGCCTGCTCATCGCAGCTCCCGCGGACGGCATCATGGGCTTCAGTCACGTGGCCGTAAGCGCCGCCGGTTTCCTCATGGCCGTGATTCCTCTGGCAATCGCCTGGCGAACGGGACGCAGTCCAGATGCATCAACGGAACTGCCGGCGGAGCCGTAAATCCGGCGCGGGTGGTGGCGTTGGCAGTCCACGCACTCATCGTGCGCCTCAGTATAGCGAAGCTTGGCTATCCCTCGTTTATGGATACACCGCCTGGACGAAAGCCGTTTTCAATACTCTGCGTAGATTTCTATGATGTTGTCCTCAGGATCCTTGAAGAACAGCGTGCGGTGGCGCCAACCGTCCAGATCTGTAGGCTCGCGCACGATGAGCACGCCCGCGGCAACCAGTTCAGCATGACAGGCGTCCACTGCGGGGGGTGGAACGCGGAAGGCGAGTTGCACGGCTGCTGATCCAGGAACGGCCGGGCCATCGTCACACACAACCCACGGGCCGCGCGGCCGTAACGTCAAAAGCGCCGCGCCAATGCGAAAACTCACCCAGTTTTCCAACTCCGTTTCAACCGGGAACTTCATGACGTCCCGGTAAAAGGCAACCGTTTCCGCCATGTTTTCGCACAGCAGGATCGTGTAATCGAGATTGTGGATGTCTTTCAAACTCACCTGAGGGCTTCTTGTTGCCGGGTGACTTGTTATGTGCGCCAGCGCAGGATGCGCCGCTCCAGGTAGCCGATACCCGCACTGACGGCCACGCCCAGGAGCGAGAGAATGACCACACCGGCAAACAGGCGCTCCAGATCATAGAGAGATCCGGCCTGCAGAATATAGGCCCCAATGCCATGCTCGGCGCCAAGCATTTCAGCGGCCACCAGAAGGATGATGGCAATGGCCAAGCTGATGCGCAAGCCCGACAGGATGCCCGGCATGGCGCCGGGCAGCACGATTTTCCACACGATGGAGCGCCAGGTGAGGCCGAAGCTCTGGCCCATGCGGATCAGGCTGCGGTCCACATTGTCCACCGCGCCGTAGGTGGCCACCACCGTGGGGGTGAAGGTGCCGAGCGCGATGAGCGCGTATTTGGAGCCTTCGTCGATGCCGAACCAGATCACGAAGAGGGGCAGGAGGGCGATTTTCGGGATCGGGAAGATTGCCGCCACCAAGGGCACCAGCCCGGCGCGCACATAAGAGAACAGACCGATGGAGACACCGATCGCAACCCCGGTAACGGCGCCGAGGAGGGCGCCTACAAACAAACGGGTGAGGGAGGGCGCAAGGTGCTGCCAGAGCTGGCCGGAGCGCCAAAGCTCGCCGAATGTCGCCAGCACGTCGCTGGGCTTGGGCAGGGTGAGGGCGGCAATGAGGCCGGTTTGGGTGCCGACTTCAATGAGGCCGATCAGAACGACGAACACAACAGGGCCGATCCATTTGATGGAGACGGGGGCAAAACCGCCGCCCCGGAACCGCACCGGCTTGGGCTCAGGCATCAAGAAGCTCCTGGTCGGCCGCGATGGCTTCTTCCTTCATCAGCTCCCAGAGGTGCTGCTGGTGGCGCTGCAGCTCAGGGTCATCGGGGTTGCGCTGATCAAGAGGGATGTCGAGCTCCACAAGCTGACGGATCTGGCCCGGCCGACGGGAGAGCACGGCGATGACGTGGCCAAGGCGCACGGCCTCGTGCAGATTGTGGGTCACATAGACCGCTGTGAATGCCTGGCGGGACCATAGGGCGAGGAGGTCGTCCATCAAAAGCTCGCGGGTCTGGCTGTCGAGGGCCGACAGCGGCTCATCCAGCAGCAAGACGGCCGGATTGACCGCAAGTGCGCGGGCGATGGCCACGCGCTGTTTCATGCCGCCGGAAAGCTGCTTGGGCAGGGCTGTTGCGAAGTCCGCCAGCTTGGTGCGTTGCAAAACATCGGCAATGATACGCTGGGCCTCTGGTCGCCCGATATCATGGTCTTCCAGAACCAGAGAGATATTACCCTCCACACTCCGCCAAGGTAGAAGGGCAAAATCCTGAAACACATAAGTGAGCGGATTGAGGCATTCAGGGGGCGCTTCGCCGATTTGCTCAATTTCTCCCGAAAACGGCCGTTCCAATCCCCCCATGAGGCGCAAAAGGGTGGACTTTCCGCAACCTGAAGGACCCACCAGACATACGATCTTGCTCTCTGGAATGTGCAGATTGACGTTGCGCACAACCTCCAGGCCGTCATACCGGTGGCTGACGTTTTTGAGGACCAAATCCATGGGGGAACAGCTTAAGGACGCAGCGGCAAAGGCGCTAGCTCGCCTTCACGTATGAGGGATCGACCAGGGTTTCGAAGGTGACGCTGTCTTTCACCAGTTTCTCCGCCTTGAACCAGTCCAACTGATCGCGCACGGAAGCTGCGTTCATGGCCGCGCCCTCGTTGATGCGCATGGCGCCGTTGACGATGCTGGGTTTGGCTTTCTCGTATGGCCGGTCGGCGTAGACATATTTATGGATCAGTTTGACCATCTCTTGGGCCGCCTCCGGCCCGGCTGTCTTGTCGACCAGTGCGGCGTTGAAATCGGCGGCACCGCGCGAGAAGGCGCGCAGGAAAGCTTCGGTTTTGTTGCGCTGGTTCGCGGCGGTGGCCGCTGACGTGAACACCGTGGTGACCTGATAGTCGGGCAGATAGTCGGCCACGTTGCCGATAATGTGCACCTTGCCGGATTTGGCGAGCGGCTTGGCGATGTGCGGGACGATGGACCAGGCATCCACCTGGCCGGACTTCAAGGCGCCGATGATCGCGCCCACCTTCTGCAGCGGTTTGAACTTCAGCGAGATGCCTTCCTTGGCAGCCATTTTGGCGCCCATGTAGTGGAAGGACGAGCCGGCTTGGGTGATCGCGTAGGACTTGCCGTCCAGCTTGCCGGGGGCCGTGGCGCCGGCCTGGTAGGCGGCAGCGGAGACCAGGAACTTCTGGCCGTCTATGCCGGCCTCTTCGGACAACGCCCCGCCGATGACCTTGGCGGCGCCCTTGTCGGCGAGCGAGATCAGGCCGCCGGAGATGGCGGTTACCGCATAGTCTGCATCGCCTGAGGCAATGGCCACCGCAATGGGCTGGGCGGCCTGGAAGAACTTGAACTCAACGTCGAGGCCTTCGGCAGCGAAATACCCGCGCTCGAACGCCACGAAACTGGCCGAATGGCTGGTGAAGCGCAGGGCGCCAACTTTGAGCTTGGTGCCCGCTATGGCCGGCAGACCAAGCATTGGGGTGGCAGCGGCTGCGCTAAAGCCCGCAAGCATGTGGCGTCGTGTGAACCTCATCATCTCATCCTCCGTTGAAAACGTGCCGGCCCGGCATCTTCGATTGTCTGGACGCGATCATACAGCGCCGTCCCGGTTCTTTAAACCGCGGGTGTGAACGATATTCCGGCAATATTGTTGCTCGCGGCGCGCCGAGGCGCTGGCGCATTTCGGTTCAGATGCGTATACAGCAGCAAGCGGGGCCTTAGTGGCCCAGTGAATCCTGAAAACCAAGACAACCTTCCGACTGAACTCATGTACGACATAAAATGGATACGCGAGAACCCCGAAGCGTTTGACGCCGGTCTGGCCCGGCGCGGGCTTGGGCCGACATCCGGCGAAGTGCTGAAGCTGGACCAGGCGCGCCGTGACCATGTGCAAAAGCTGCAGGAGGCGCAAACGCGCCGCAATGCCGCCTCCAAGGACATCGGCAAGGCGAAGGCCTCTGGAGATGACGCTGCCGCCCAGGCGCTGATCGACGAGGTGGCCGAGCTGAAAAGCTTCATTCAAAGCGGGGAGAGCGAGGAGCGCCGGCTCACCGACGAATTGGAAGCGTTCCTGTCGGCCCTGCCGAATGCGCCCAACGATGACGTGCCGGACGGGGAAGATGAGAGCGACAATGCCCTCTCTCACACCCATGGGGAGAAGCCTCAGTTCGATTTTGCGCCCAAGCAGCATTTCGAACTCGGCGAGGCCATGGGGCTCATGGATTTTGAAACCGCCGCCAAGCTGGCCGGCTCGCGCTTTGTGGTCCTGTCCGGCCCCATGGCGCGCCTTGAGCGGGCGATCGCCCAGTTGATGCTGGACGTCCACACCCTGGAGAACGGCTATACCGAGGTAAGTCCGCCGATCCTGGTGAATTCCGATGCGCTCTACGGCACGGGCCAGTTGCCGAAATTCGCCGAAGATCAGTTCAAGACCGTGGATGACCGCTGGCTGATCCCCACCGCTGAAGTCTCGCTCACCAACCTGGTGCGCGAAAGCATCATGCCTGAGGCCGACCTTCCAAAGCGGGTGACCGCCTACACGCCCTGTTTTAGGGCCGAGGCGGGGGCGGCCGGGCGTGACACGCGCGGCATGATCCGCCAGCACCAGTTCTCCAAGGTGGAGCTTGTCAGCATCACCACGCCGGAGCAGTCAAACGATGAGCTGGTACGCATGCTGTCTTGCGCTGAAGAGATCCTCCAGCGCCTGGGGCTGCACTACCGGGTGGTGGTGCTCTGCACCGGCGACATCGGCTTTGGGGCGCGCAAGACCTATGACATCGAAGTGTGGCTGCCGGGCCAGGATCTGTACCGGGAGATCTCAAGCTGTTCGGTGTGCGGCGACTTTCAAGCCCGGCGCATGAACGCCCGCTACCGGGACGCAGACGGCAACGTGCAGCACGTGCACACCCTCAACGGCTCAGGCCTTGCGGTGGGGCGCACGCTGATTGCGGTCCTGGAGAACTACCAGCAGGCCGACGGCACGGTGAAGGTTCCAGAGGCGCTTGCGCCTTACATGGGCGGCATTGAGAGCTTTGGGGGCCCCAATGGCTGATGGATTTCTGAAAGGTGCAGACGGCAAGCCGGCCCGCATCCTGATCACAAATGATGACGGCATCAATGCGCCGGGCCTGACTGCCCTGGAGAAGATCGCCGCCGAGCTGAGCGACGATATCCTTGTGGTGGCGCCGGAAAGCGAGCAATCGGGCGCCTCGCGCTCCATCACGCTCTCCAAGCCGCTGCGCATCCGCCAGCTTGAGGCGCGCAAGTTTGCCGTGGAAGGCACGCCCGCCGACTGCGTCTTGATGGCCTATCGGCAGATCCTCGATGCGCCGCCTGATCTGGTGCTCTCAGGCGTCAACCGGGGCCAGAATATTGCCGACGACGTGACCTATTCGGGCACCATTGCCGGCGCCATGGAGGGCAGTGCGCTTGGCATCCGCTCCATGGCCCTGTCGCAATCCTACGGCTTTGACCATACCGACCGCCTGACCGTGCGCTGGCAGTGTGCCGAGGAGCATGGCGCGGGACTGGTGCGCACGCTCTTTGCGACCGATTTTGACGCGGGGACGGTGATGAACATCAATTTTCCGGACTGTGAGCCGGCGAAGATCACCGGGGTTGAGGTGACCGTGCAGGGCCAGCGCGACCAGAACCTGCTCAACATTCTGGAGCGGGAGGATGGCCGCGGGCGGGCCTACTACTGGCTGGGCTTCCGCCGCGAGCTCTCAAACCCGCCGGAGGGGACGGACCTTCGGGCCATTTATGACGGCAGGATCTCCATCACGCCGCTGCACCTCAATCTTACCCAGGAACGGGCGCTGGAGAATTTGCGCGGGGTGATCAACGGGGGGTGAGATTACTGCGCTAACGCGCGCGCCAGGCTTGGCTGCGTTCCACGATACCGCGACTAAGTATCAGATGAACTATGCGCGCTAAGGCATTGGTATAAAAGATCATCATTCCCATGGCCGCAGCAGGCGCAATGTCGCCGGCATCATCCATATTCAAGACCGCAACCGAGGCCAAAGTGGTGTCGGGACTGTAGAGGAACACCACCGCGGAGACCGTGGTCATGGCGTTCACGAACATGTAGATCGAGATGTTCAGGATGGCCGGAAGACAGACCGGCACCGTGATCCGCGAAAACAGGCGCCAGACCGGCTGTTTGAGGGAGGCGGACACCGCCTCGAACTCAGGGTCCATCTGCTTTAGGGCGGTGAGGGCCGTCAGATGTCCCACGGTGTAGAAGTGGGTCACCGTGCACACAACCAGGATGCCCAAGGTGCCATAGAGGAAGTTGAACGGATTTGCGGGTTCGTTGAAAAAGAAGATGTAGGCCAGACCCAGCACCATGCCGGGGATGGCCATGGGCATCATTGCCACAAGCTGGAAGAGGCCGCGCCCGGCGCCAAATCCATTCATCTTTTCAACGATATAGGCCCCGGAAAAGATGATGCAGGTGCCGATGCCGGCGGTCCACAAGGCAAGCTTGATGGAGTTGCCGTAGGACGCCCAGCCGCCACCGTCCATGACGTCGAAGTTGTAGTTGGCGAGCGAGAGGCTGAGGTCATAAGGCCAGAACTTGATGAGGGCGGCGTACTGGCACATGCCCAGGAGACCGAGGATGAACACGGCCACCGCTATGCAATAGACCAGGCAGAGCCGGTCGAACCGGCGATTGGGCGAGGGCTCATAGGCCACTGAGCGGGCCGTGAGCAGGGCGACCTGGCGGCGCTGGACAATGCGGTCAACCGCAAACGCCATCAAGGCCGGCACCAAAAGAACCACAGACACCACGGCGCCCATCTCAAAGTTCTGCTGGCCGATCACCTGTTTGTAGATGTCCACGGCCAAGACGTTGAACTGGCCGCCGATCACCTTGGGCAGGCCGAAATCGGTGATCACCAGGTTGAACACCACGAAAGCGGCCGAGATCAGGCCATAGCGGGCGCCAGGAATGGTGACGGTCCAAAAGGTCTTCCACTTGCTGGCCCTGAGACTGACCGCGGCCTCGTAAAGCCGGGCATCGGAGATCGAGAGCGCGGTCTGAATGATGATGAAGGCGTGGGGCAGGGTGAAGAACACCGAGCCGATGACAATGCCGATGGGCCCATAGATCGTGTGGCCAAAGAGCAGACCCTTCAGAACCCCCTGGTTGCCGAACAGGTAGACCAATGCAATGCCCGGCAACAGCGAAGGCACCAGGATGGGCACCATGGCGACCAGCCGGAAGAATCCTTTGAAGCGCATACAGCTTCGCGCCAGGGCATAGGCGAAGCCGAAGGCAATCGTGACGGTGATCACGGTGCTGATGGCCGCAATGAAGAGCGAGTTGTAGATCGAATAGAACAGGGACGGGGTTGAGAAGTAGCGCTGATAGTTGGCCGCGCCGATGTCGCTCACCGGGCGCAGACTTATGCGCCTGAAGTCGTTGCTTGAATATTCATGCCAGTCGCCGTCGGCCACCAGCTCGCTGCCGAACAGGAACACCACATCGGAATGCAGGTTCTTCAGCCGGTATTTGGTGGGGCTGCGGAAGGAAAAGTCTGGAAAGAGAGCAAGCGGCGAGAGCCGGGTGTCCGAGCTTCCGGCAAGATCTGAGGCCTTGAACGCAGCTTGTTCGGCGTTGAGGGCCTCAAGCGTGGTTTCCGCGCTCCAGCCACTTCCAGTGTCCACCTGAAGGCCATAGCCGCTAAGGTCGACCTTGTAGGTGGAGAAGGATTTGGACAGCATGGCATAGAGCGGCAACACCAGGGAGACGGCCAGATAGATGCCGATGATCACCATGAAGAGCCGCATCATCCGGTCATCGCGGCTCACCTTCGCCCTCACGGTGGGCGCCGGGCCGGATTTCAAGGCATGTGCGGCATCGCTCATCTTTGTTGCGCTCACCCTTTCGCCGGGAATGCCCGGATGCGCTCGGCGGGAAGCTCGGCGCTCACCTTGCTGCCGGCCTTGAGGGCCAGGCTGCGGGCGTTGTTGATGGAGATGTTGGCCGAAAGCGCCGCCTCGCCGAGGGCCGGGCCGGTGAGGCTGACCCGCCAGAACGAGCCCAGGAACTCGAGCTCATCAACGCTCAGCGGCACATGATTAGCGCCCTTCTTGGCCCCTCTGGCAGGGCGCACCACAATGTCCTCGGGACGAATGGTGGCGATGGCCGCGTCGCCCTTAGCCAGTCCCGGGGCGTCGCAGGCGAGGGTGAGCGTTCCGGTTTTAAGTTTATTTGGACCGCTAACTTCTGCCGGTAAATGGTTCATTTCACCTATAAAATCGGCAACGAACAGGGTGGCCGGCTCGGTGTAGATCGTCGTCGGCGTGCCCACCTGCTCAATCACCCCGTGGTTCATCACCACAATGCGGTCGGCCATGGACAGGGCCTCTTCCTGGTCGTGGGTCACCATGACGGTGGTGACGCCGAGACGGTCCTGCAGCGCCTTGATCTCGTGGCGCAGATGCACCCGAACCTGGGCATCGAGCGCGGAGAGCGGCTCGTCCAGCAGCAAAAGGCCGGGCGAGGTGGCGAGCGCCCGGGCCAGCGCCACGCGCTGTTGCTGGCCGCCGGAGAGCTGGGCGGGATACTTCGGTCCCTGGTCCGGCAGACCCACCAGGCTCAAGAGTTCAGACACCCGCGCGGCAATCTGGTCCTTCGGCATACGGGCATTCTCCAGCCCATATCCCACGTTGCGGTTTACGGTGAGGTTCGGAAACAAGGCATAGGATTGGAACACAATGCCGAAATCGCGCTCCGACGGGGGCAGGGCGGAGATGTCTCGCCCGCCCTGAAGCACCGTGCCTGTGGTCTGGATGTCCAGACCGGCAATGGCTCTCAGTAAAGTGGTCTTGCCGCAACCGGACGGGCCCAGAAAGCAGACAAACTCGCCCTCATCGATGTCCAGCGCGATGTCCTGCAAGGCGGTGAAGGTGCCAAACTTCTTGCTGAGCCCGGAAATGCTCAAATAAGGCTCGGATTTTGTCTCTGCGCGCACCCCATTCCCCTTTTTGTTGGGGCTCCCCAAACGTTTTACGCCGGCAGCTCCCGGATGGGAAGCCGCCGGCGGAACGTTGTAAAACCGCTCAAGCCTCAGCTCTTGGGCTCAGACTTGGAATCGTAGCGTTTCTGCCATTCGGACAGAATCCGCTTGCGGTTGTTGGCGGCAAACTCAAAGTCGTTCTTGATCATCTTCTCAAGAAGGTTGTCCGGGAAATGCTTCACCGGCTTGGCAACGCCAGGCATGGCGACCACCGCATAACCGGCATTGTACATTTCGTTGGCCTTCTTGGTGATCGACCAGTCCACCAGCTTCTTGGCGGCATCCAGTTTGGAGGTGCCCGCAACGATTGCGGTTGCTTCCATGTCCCAGCCAACGCCCTCTTCAGGAACGATGATCTCCAAGGGCGCACCGGCGGCCTTCGACTTGGCGCCGCGGAAGGCGAACGACACACCGATGGGGATTTCCCCTGCGGCGGCCAGCTTGCACGGCTTTGAGCCGGAATGGGTGTAGCGGGCGATGTTCTTGTGGAGGTCGTCCATGTATTTCCAGCCGCCTTCTTCGCCGAACATCTGAAGCCAGCTTGAAACGTCGAGGAACCCGGTGCCCGAAGAGTTCGGGTTGGGCATGATCACGTGGCCCTTATATTTCGGGTCGGTGAGATCTTTCCACGATTTCGGCGGCGTGAGGTCGTGCTTTTTCGCTTCCACAGTGTTGTAGCAGACCGCGGCCACCCAGGCGTCCATGCCCACCCAGGTTGGAGGCGTGGAGCTGTCAACGAATTTCGGGTCGAGCTTTTCAACACCCGCCGGCGCATATGCCTCAAGCATACCTTCGCTCTTCAGCAGCAACAGCGAGGTTGCGGCCAGGCCCCAGACCACATCGGCCTGCGGGTTGTTCTTTTCGGCCAGCAGTTTGGCCGTCACAATGCCGGTGGAATCACGCACCCATTTGATCTTGATGTCCGGATGGTCTTCGTTGAACTTGGCGGCATATTTCTTGAGGTCTTCTGCTTCAACGGCGGTGTAGACCGTGAGTTCGGTTTCCGCCATCGCGGCACGCTCGCCCAACGCAAACAGCGCAACGCCGGCGAAGGCTCCCGCCATGAGTTTCTTGAGGATTGAAGTTTTCATTTTTGCCCACACTCCCTTTTTTGGTGGTCTTCGTTCTGAATGTCTCTTTGCGATCATGTCAGCCAGGCCTCTGAGGCAAAGCGTTTCGCCCGCGAAGCCTCGTGAACGCGGTCTTGCCCGGTGAACCCAGAGTTTACAAAATCCATGCATAGTTCCAATAGATAATTCCTACCGCTAGCATAGGTGGGGGCTATGCGACTCGAAACGTTCTTATGCCCGCGGCCAGACTGATTGAGGCCCCGCGGTGCGGTATTGCCGAATGGCGCTACAGTTTCGTGACACGGTCCACAACAGATCCTGCGCATCCTCCAGGCCGCGCCATGCGGCTTGCGTGATTGAAGAGAACGAGAGGGGCCTGGGTGGTTTTCGCTGTGGTATGTCTGCATCGTTTTGGTTCTCTTTTCCCGGCTGTGGCGACTATGAACATATAGCGAACGCGACAACCTTTGTCAAGGAATATTTTCAAATAATTAGTGGCATTTTGGAAGCTTCCCGAGGGCGGAACTTTGTGGGCCTTGTGTGAGATAGCTCACAGCGGGACGGGGCCAAAGCTGCTAGTTTAGCGCACTGTCCGGGGATCGCACGCCATAGCGAGGCCTTGCAATGATATACGATGAAGACCACAAACCTTCGCAACTGTTGACCGCGGAGATCATCGTAACCTGGATCTTCGGTGTCACTCTTATCGGCTTGCTTTTGGCGATCATCAGCTTTGCGGAGTGAGGCTGGCGCGAAGCCGCGCGACCGGGCTGAGGATCTGCAAACCGTGACCAAGGAAGAACTGCGCAACCTGCTTGATGCCGAAGTGCGACTCTGGACGGCAAAACCCTACCAACAATTGCGAGACGAACTGGCCGATGTGGTGGCAAGCCAGCGCGGGCAGGATGATGGCTTTCACCAGTTTGAAGTTGAGATGATCGAGCGCGAGGAAACCTATGTGCACGTGATCGTCTCTATTGATGACGGCAGCTTTCGGCGCGCGTTCTCTCCCTTGACCCGCGGTTTCATTGTCCACCGGGACGGCCGCATCGAACTCTGAAATTGCGCATTCCCCCCAAATCGACAAGAATGGCCCCTTGTGCGGGACACCACTTCTTGGATTATGGGCGGCGTGCGGGATGGCGGACGAAGACTACCGCAAAATTGAATTGATCATGGCGCTGCGCAATCAGGGCATCCGCGACACCAATGTGCTGCGCGCCCTGGAGCGGGTGCCGCGCGAAGACTTCGTGCCAGGCTCGTTCAAGGACCAGGCCTATGACGACCAGTCTCTACCGATCGAGTGCGGGCAAACCATCTCCCAGCCTTTCGTGGTGGCCTACATGACCGAGAAGCTTCAGGTGGGCGACCGGGACAAGGTTTTGGAGATCGGCACCGGGTCGGGCTATCAGACCGCCGTGCTGGCCCAGCTTTGCCGCCGGGTCTACACCATGGAACGCTACCGCACGCTGACCCGGGCGGCCGAAGAAAGGCTGAACGCGCTGCGCCTGGTCAACGTGACCTATCTGACCGGAGACGGCTATAAGGGCTGGCCGCAGCAGGCGCCGTTTGACCGGATCATCGTGACGGCCGCCGCGCCGGACATTCCCAATGCCCTGGTGGACCAGCTCAAAGAGGGCGGCATCATGGTGCTGCCGCTGGATGTGCAGACACCGGCGCTGGAGAAGCCCTATCAACAGATCGTGCGGATCACCAAGACCGAGTATGGCCTTGAAGAAGAAACGCTGATCGACGTGCGCTTCGTGCCCATGGTGCCGGGCGTGGCCCGTGAAATGTAGGCGGCGCCCTTTACCCTTATGTTCTGAATGGGGCGGTGTGCCCGGCGGGCCGGGCGGGCCTGTTAATGCCGCTGGCCGGCGGCGCCCGTGGTGTCGGGCAATTTGAAAAAAGGCAAAAAAATTCAAACTTTCTCTATTCGCTTTACGGCGCCTTAACCAAAACCCTTAATGATCGGGCTCACTTAAGTTTGTGGAGCTAAGTGATGCGTAGCGTAACTGTATCGAGCACTGGAGTACCGCGGGGTCTCCGTTTTATTTGTCTTATGTCCGTGTCTGCCATGCTGGCTGCCTGCAGCGTGAACTCAGACCGGTTCAACTCTCTGACCAACACCAATTCAACCCAGACGACGCCGCCGATCGTTGATCCGCTGCCGCCGGCAAAATCTGCCAACAACCTGTCTGGCGACCGCTATAACCGTTCGGTCTCCGGCTCAAGCCTTGGTTCGCCGGGCGCGCTGCCTCAGGGCACGGTTGCCGATGCTTCGGGCAATGTCACCGTCAACCGCGGCGACACGCTCTATTCCATCGCCCGGGCCAACAATGTGCACGTGAAAGACCTGATCGCTGCCAACGGTCTGCAGGCGCCCTATCACTTGAGCGCCGGCCAGCGCATCGCTCTGCCGCGCGACACAAACGGGCGCACCAGGGTGGCCTCCAATTCGGCCTACAGCCCGCAGCCGACCTATGCTGAGCCCCGGCAATCTCTTTCGTCAGGCGCCACGCACCGGGTGAAGGCCGGTGAAACGCTCTACAGCCTGGGCCGCACCTACAATGTGCATCCCAAGCAGATCGCATCTCTGAACCATCTCAATGCGCCCTACAGCCTGAATGTGGGCCAGACCGTGCAAATCCCAAGCGGCTCCAGCGCCAATGCGTTCCCGTCCTCTGCAGGCTCCGCGCAAGCGGTGGCCAAGAGGGACATTGAGCCCAAGGAAAACAAAATCGCAAAGGTCGAAACCCGCGACTTCAGCTCCACCAAGTCTGACCGCAAGGCGGTTGAGAAGAAAGAGGTCGCTGCGGTGAAACCTCTGCCCCAGCCGGAGCAACGCGCATCATCGCGTTTCCGCTGGCCCTTGAAAGGCCGCGTCATCTCCTCGTTCGGGCCCAAGCCGAGCGGTTCGCGCAATGACGGCATCAACATTGCGGTTCCCGCAGGCACCAACGTTCTGGCCTCCGAAAACGGCGTTGTGGCATATGCCGGCAACGAGCTGAAAGGCTATGGCAACCTCATCTTGATCCGCCACGACGGCGGTTGGGTGACGGCCTATGCCCACAACAAGGAACTGTTCGTGAAGCGGGGCGACCGCGTCAGCCGCGGCAAGGTGATCGCGAAAGCCGGCAGCACCGGCTCGGTCAACAGCCCGCAATTGCACTTTGAAATCCGGAAAGGGGCGGATGCCGTCGATCCGATGAAATACCTCGGTAGTTCGAAAGTTGCTGGGGGCTAACCAGTAACCTCCTAACATACACCAGGTGGAAGAAACCCGTGGAGTGACGAGCTCCGCGGGTTTTTTCATTTCGGCTGCAGACGGGGTTTCCATCTGGGCACGGCGCGCAACGCGGCCACAGCCAGAACCAGCGGCACGCCGGTGTTCACAAGACCGGTTGCCACCAGCATTTCAGCGTCAAACCCGAGAACGCTCCGCTCGCCGGTTTTCCACGGGAACCAGACGAAAACCGCCACGGCAACGATCTGGGCAAACCCAAGATGCATCAACAAGCGCGCTTCGCGGGGGAATTTGACGCTGGAATGATTGGTGATGGCGCCGCCGGAGATGCACAAGTCCCAAGCGATCGTCAGCAAGGCAACGGCCGCCTTGACCGTGTTGTACTCATTGCCCAGAAGCGACATGGCCCTAAAGGCCAGAAACAGGAGCGCAATCATGATCAGTGACAAATTGAGGTCCACAAGAGCGCGCCCCACGTTCGGCCGCACCGTGTGCCAGGGGGTAAGGCCAATGATCCTGTAGAGAGCGGTGGCCACGAAGGCCGTGAACATCACCGCCCACAGCATGCCGGCATCGGTGTTGAGATCGTCAAGAAGGTCCTTGCCGCCCGGTGTCGCCAAGCCGTGACCAACCGCGAAGGCCGCCAGCACCCCGCCAAACATCAGCCCGGCGGTGACGTTGGGAGCGAAGGTGCCCCGCCAAACCACCAGCGCGACGAGGAGGGTGATGAGGCCGAACGCTGAGAGCAGCACGATGCGAACCTGGTGGAGCGATTGATCGGGCGGTGTGGGGTAGAAAGAACCCTTGAACTGCTCGAAAGCAGGCAGGGCCTCGGCAAGACCGGTGGAGCGGACCACACCCACAATGTACCAGGTCCGGAGCAGCCTTGGATCGCTGTCGTCAAGATCGGGACGCTGCCAGCCCACCACGACCAACGGGTTGTTCTTGTGTTTCTCATTGTTTCCAAAGTCAATTTCCGCCTGAAACTTCCGCCAGTTCAAGACGTCCGGTTCAGCAAGCTCCGGCATTTCGGTGGGCGGCAAGCGCTCACCCCCGTGAAGCAAAGTGTTGATGGTGACGGGGCCGCTCAGCGCGGCGTGCTGCATGGAGGCAATGATGAGCCAGGGAAGGCCGCGGCCGCGGCGAAACAAGACTTTTGAGGCATGCGGCTCGTTTGGGTTCAAACGCCGCCCGGCCCATCCCTCGGGCATTTTCACGGCAAAATGGGGCGCGGCCCGGTCGTTGTAGTGGGGCGGGGGCGCAGGTGCTTTGCGTTGATCCAGCGCATAGATGATTACGGCAAGAAGGACCGTTCCGATCAAGATGGCGAACGCAGGTATGCGCCGGTTTGGCACCCTGTCGCTGCGGCGTAAGGCCCAGTAGAGGCAGAGCGTGGCGATGAGGGGCAGGCCGGCAGATCCCAGGAGTGATAAGGTTTCACTCCAGGCCTTGGCGCCGTAAAGGCTCTCATACAGCCATGGCCCTGTGCTGGCGACACCAATTGCGAGCAGCAAAATGACGGCGGCCCAGCGCGGAATGTATCTGCGCATGGCGCGGTGGAGGTTGTGCAGCAGGCTGTCGGAAATTTCGGCGAAATCGGCCCCTGCCATATAGAACACAGGGTAGGCCAATAGGATGATACCGCCGAGGGCAGCCAGCGTGATTTCTGGAACCGCCAGGGCCTTGGCAAGGGGAATCAGGGCCGCGGCGCTTGCTGCGATGGCAAAAATGGCCATGGCAGAACAGGTGGCCAGGAAGAACAACCGCAGATGCTTGGCCTGCCAGAACAAAATGCTGAGGAACAGGAAAGGCACCACGGCGAACGTAACCACGATCCCCAGCTTCCAAGCCACCGGTGTCTGAGACATGAACCACACCAGCGGCAGCGCGAACAGCGAAAAGCAAGCAAGCACAAAGACCCAACGCCAATGGGATGTGGTGCGGGCAAGGCCGGAAACGAAGACGGTGAGAGCCAGAAGGAACAGCACGCCGGCGATCACCACCGCGCCTGCGCCCATCTGAATGCCGCTCTCAAAGCGATGTACTGGACCTTCCACCAAATGATGGGCAGCAATCAGCGCAATGTTCAGCAAGAGGACCGCGGCTGCGAGCCAAATTGCGCGCTTCAGGGCAAGTGGCAAACCGGCATAATCGAGCACGCGCTCAGCGAAGACCGGCTTGACCGGTCGCACAACAAATATGCGCAGCACTGATGACAGTCGTCCCACGGTGAGAAGCCCAGCGTGATTTGCCCACCAACTTGGAAGGCTAGTCTATTTGATCGGCAGCCATATGCGCAATCACAGCAAGCGGGTCATCAATGGCACAAGCCGTAGCGCCCGCCGCGGCCGTGATCGAAATGGAAATGATCCTTGTGCAGGGCGTTGTGATCGGGCCCGAGGACGGTGGAGAACACCTCGCACGCCGATTCCTGCACATAGCGCAGGAACGTCGCCTTCCTGCCGGGGGGATCCCAGTCGCCAGATAACGACACGGTGCCGCCGGACTTCAAGCGAAACGCGGAAATGTCCAGCGCATTGGCGAGCGCATGTTCAGACAGGCGCTTTGGGCCGTTGCCGCGCCGGTGCCGGCAGGTGTAGGAGGCCACGTTCTTCACAGCGGCCACCTGATCGTCCAAAGCCGCCTTGGCGGCCTGCTGCAGGGCGCCCCGGGCCCATTTGTGGAAGGTGGCCGCGAACGCGCAGGTGAGGGTGGCCGGAGGGCGGACGGCAATGCCCACAACCGCGCTCACCTCGATCGGAGCCGGCGCGCCGCAGCCCTCAGGCCCGCCGATCGGGTCCACGGGCTTGTAGGTGAGGTCAAGCCCCTCCAGCAGCTTGGGGCAGGCGGCCCTTGCTTTGTCGCTCTCAGCCTTGCTCCAGGTGACCGGCACGGCGCCATCCACCTCAAGGAAGGTGGCCCCCGACTTGCGCCCGCCCAGCGAAGGGGGGCGCCGAGGTTCGGATTGCGCGTTCGGTTTGGCCTTGGGCGCCGGCGCCTCTTCGGCACGCGCCGGCTGGGCGGCCAGCGCCAGCAACAAAATCCCGCAAACCGCAAAGCGCGCTTGACCCTTGCACATGCGGCCTTTTATCAACCCTTGCATATGCTTTGCTGTAGCCAATATGGGCCAACCTGTCATGAATTTTGAACTGAACGAGGAGCAGCGTGCGTTTCGCGATGTGGCCGCACAGTTTGCGCAAGAGTTCTTCGTGCCCAACGCGGCTGAATGGGACGAGCACAACATCTTTCCGCGCGAGGAGCTCGCCAAGGCGGCGGAACTCGGCTTCGGCGGCATCTATGTGGGCGAGGATGTGGGCGGCTCGGCGCTGACCCGGCTCGACGCGGCGCTGATCTTCGAACAGCTCTCCAAAGGCTGCCCGTCCACCGCGGCCTTCATCTCGATCCACAACATGGCCGCCTGGATGATCGACAGCTTCGCCGATGATGAGCTGCGCCGTCGCTTCCTGCCCGATCTTTGCACCATGAGGAAGATTGCCAGCTACTGCCTGACCGAGCCCGGCTCCGGATCCGATGCGGCGGCCTTGAAGACCAAAGCGGTGCGCGACGGCGATCACTACGTGCTGAACGGCTCCAAGGCCTTCATCTCCGGTGCCGGCGCCTCTGACCTATACGTCACCATGGTGCGCACCGGCGATGACAGCCCTGCGGGCATCTCCTGCATTGCCGTGGAGCTGGGCACGCCGGGGCTCTCGTTCGGGGCCCAGGAGAAGAAGCTCGGCTGGCATTCCCAGCCCACCGCCATGGTGATCTTTGAAGACTGCAGGGTGCCCGTGGCCAACCTGGTGGGCGAGGAGGGCCAAGGCTTCAAGATCGCGATGGCCGGGCTTGATGGCGGGCGGCTCAACATCGGCGCCTGCTCCATCGGCGCAGCCCAGGCCAGCATCGAGCGGGCGATCGACCACATGCACGAGCGCAAGCAGTTCGGCAAACCGTTGGCCGCGTTTCAGGCCCTGCAATTCCGCATTGCCGACATGGCCACCGAGCTGGAGGCCGCCCGCCTGCTGCTCTACAAGGCGGCGCAGATGGTGACGGAGAAGCACGCGGAGGCCACCAAATATGCCGCCATGGCCAAGCGGCTCGCCACGGACACCGGCTTTGAGGTGGTCAACCAGGCGCTGCAGCTGCATGGCGGCTATGGCTATTTGCGCGACTATCCGATCGAGCGCTATCTGAGGGACATCAGGGTGCATCAGATCCTGGAAGGCACCAACGAAGTCATGCGCCTGATCATCTCACGCGCGCTGTTGAAAGGGTGAGGGGCATGAGCGGGTCCGACGTTCTGTTTGAGGTCAAGAACCGGGCAGGGGTGATCACCCTCAACCGGCCCAAGGCGCTGAACGCGCTCACCCTTGGCATGGTGCGCGAGATGCACCCCCAGCTTGACCGCTGGGCCGATGATGACCGGGTGCACCAGATCATCATCAAGGCGGCCGGCGACAAGGCCTTCTGCGCCGGCGGCGACATCCGCGCGCTCTACGACTGGGGCCTGGCCCGCAACCGAAACTTTCTCGACTTTTACCGCGAAGAGTACCTGCTCAACACCTTCATCAAGCGCTATCCGAAGCCTTACATCGCGCTGATCAACGGCATCGACATGGGCGGCGGTGTGGGGGTGTCGATCCACGGCTCGCACCGGGTGGCCACGGAGAAGCTGACCTTCGCCATGCCGGAAACCGGGATTGGCCTGTTTCCCGATGTGGGCGGCACCTACTTCCTGCCGCGCCTGCCGGGCGAGCTTGGCATGTTCATGGCCCTGACCGGCGCGCGCCTGAAGGCGCCTGATGCGCTCTATGCCGGCCTCGCCACCCATTATGTCCCGTCCGGCCGCCTGACCGCACTGGAAGAGGCCTTGAGCTCCACCGACGATGTGGAAGAGGTGCTGAAAGGCTTCTCAGCCGAGTGCGATCCGTCGCCGCTGGAAGAGCTGCAGGGCAAGATCGACAAGCACTTTTCCAAAGACAGCGTGGAGGCCATCATCGCGAGCCTCAAGAAGGAAAAGTCGGATTGGGCGGCCAAGCAGCTCGAGATCATGTCAACGAAGTCGCCCACCAGCCAGAAGATCGCCTATCGCCAGGTGCGCGACGGGGCCAAGGCGGGCTTTGAAGGCTGCATGAAGATCGAATGGCGCATGGTGAACCGGATTTATGACGGACACGACTTCTTTGAGGGCATCCGCGCCGTTGTGGTGGACAAGGACAACCAGCCGGCGTGGAAACCTGATGTTCTGGAAGACGTTAAAGAAGAAGACGTAAATGCTTATTTTGAAAAACTAAAAAACGATCTTCCGGTTTGAACCACCCGACCGGCCGGCCGGTTGTCCGCCTTGCATTCAGCGCCAGGTTGGGGAACACTTCCGGTCAACCCCAAAGATGAAGGACCGATGCCATGTCGCTAGCTACCGTTTCTGATGACACCGCCTCTGCCGCCCCTGGAGGCATGAGCGAGGCAGAATGGGAAACGCGGGTGGATTTGGCGGCCTGTTACCGCCTGGTGCATTTCCATGGCTGGACCAGCCAGGTCTACAACCACATCACCGCCCGCGTGCCGGACACCGAAGAGATCCTCATCAACCCGTTCGGCCTTTCCTATGACGAGATCACGCCTTCCAACCTGGTGAAGATCGACCTTGAGGGCAACAAGCTGGATGACAGCCCCTATCCGGTGAACCAGGCGGGTTATGTGATCCATTCGGCGATCCACAAGGCGCGCCACGATCTGCAATGTGTGCTGCACACTCATTCCACCAATTCAACGGCCGTTGCCTGCCTGGAAGAGGGCTTCGTGCCCATGACCCAAACGGGATGCATGTTCCATGAGCGCATCGGCTATCATGACTATGAGGGCATCGCGCTTGATCTGGATGAGCGTGAACGGCTGGTGGCCGACCTTGGCCCCACCAACCATACCCTCTTGCTCTACAATCACGGCATCGTCACATGCGGGCCCACCATTGCCCACGCCTTCACCCGGCTCTACCACTTTGAGGACAGCGCCGGCGTGCAGCTTAAAGCCATGGCGGCAGGTGGCACCCTGAAGCAGATCAAGCCTGAGGTGATCGCACACACCCGCGGGCAGTTTGAAGGCGGCGCGGCCAAGGCCGGCGCCGATGTTCTGCTGCCCGAATGGCCGGCCTATCTGAGGCTGGTGGACCGGGAGTACCCGGGCTGGCGCCAGTAAGCGAAAAGCCTACCAGTGGCCGGTGTTTTCCATTGAGGCCCAAGGTTCCTGAGGGGCCAGGCGGTCGCCTTTCTGCAACAGCTCAATGGAGATGTTGTCGGGCGAGCGCACAAACGCCATGAAGCCGTCGCGCGGCGGCCGGTTGATGGTCACGCCATTGTCCATGAGCTTCTGGCAGGTCTCGTAGATATCATCGACCGCAAAGGCCAGATGGCCGAAATTGCGCCCCTCGTCATAGTCCTCCGGGTCCCAGTTGTAGGTGAGCTCAAGCTCGGCCTCCGGGGTTTCCGGCGCAGCCAGGAAAATCAGGGAGAACCGGCCCCCTTCATAGTCGTTGCGGCGCTTCTCGATCATGCCGAGCTTGTTGCAGTAGAAGTCCAGGGACTGATCGACATCCTTGATGCGCACCATGGTGTGGAGAAACTTCATATGACCCTCTTGCAGCTGTTATTTAGAGCAACCCCCGATCAGACGGTTACGGCTGAGCGGGGACAAGTTGCTCGCCCGAGACAAAATTTTGGGGCATCTTCCACTCAATGTGAGTGGAAGTTGCCCTAGACCTGTTGAAGTGGTTCTACACGGCCCTTGAAATGAGATGAATACACAAACATGACATCAGCCCAGCAGCTTAAGCAGTTGATCGATGAGGCCAGCCGCGTCACCGGTTTCACGGGGGCCGGCATCTCAACCGAATGCGGCATTCCCGACTTCCGCTCGCCCGGTGGGTTCTGGACCAAGAACAAACCCATCGATTTCCGCGATTTTGTGGGCGACCCGGCCGCCCGGCGCGAGGGCTGGTCGCGCTTTCTCAAGCTGCGTTCAGAGCATTTGCAAGTTCAGCCCGGGCGTGGCCACAAGGCCCTGCAGCATCTCCATGCTGAAGGCAAGATGCCGGACCTGATCACCCAGAACATCGACAACCTGCATCAGGCCTCCGGCCTGCCGGCGGGCGCCATCATCGAGTTGCACGGCAACGGCACCTACGCCAAGTGTCTTGAATGCGAGACCAGGCACGAGCTTGACTGGTGCGCGCAAGCCTTTGAAAGTACGAATGAATGCCCGCTGTGCCGCGATTGTGGCGGGCTGGTGAAAACCGCCACCATTTCGTTTGGCCAAGCCATGCCGAAATCCGAGATGCGCCGGGCGGAGGCGGCCAGTCTGAATTGCGATCTGTTTTTGGCCATCGGATCTTCGCTCGCGGTGCAGCCGGCTGCCGGATTTCCGCTGATCGCGGCGCAAAACGGCGCAAAACTGGCGATTATCAACCGGGATGAGACACCTTTGGACCCGTTTGCCGATTTGGTGGTGCGCGAAGATATCGGTGAGGTGTTGGAGGCCGTCACGGCGCGCTGATCTCGGGCGCTTCTGGCGAATCACCTAATTGGTTTGGCCTTGAATTTTGCCGTTCTTTGAGAGGGTATTGATATTTTTTTGGCTGGATATCTGGTTGGAAATTTGTCTTATATTTTGCGCCAAAAGTCTTCGTTTTTAGCTATTTTCAACTAATTTCAAAGGCTTATCAGCCTTCTGCTCACGCGCTATACTATGGCTAATATGCCACGATGTGGGTTAAATGCCACGATTTCCACATAATTGGGTCTGGGGGGCTGTACAAAGCGCAATGATCTGTATCAAAATCCGCTCGGGTCACAGGAGAAGTATGCGGTATTCCTGTTATGAATTTGTTTGAGGGGTTCGGGACAGGCTTATCCGGCTGCGAGGGGGCAAATCGCTATGGATAAGACAGAAACATCGTCGGTCGACACCGGCGATACCTCGTCCGTAAATATTATCCAGATTTCCGGCTTCGTGAAGTGGTTCGACGTCGCGCGCGGTTTCGGCTTCCTGATTCCGGAAAACGGCATGCCCGACGTGCTGGTTCATCTGAGCTGCCTGAAGCGCGACGGCTATGATGCCGTGCTGGAAGGCACCCGCATCGTCTGTGAGGCGGTGGAACGGCAAAAGGGGCTGCAAGCCCTGAAAATCCTCTCGGTGGACACCTCAACGGCGATCCAGCCGGTACAGCGCCCGGTGCGCACCCACGCGTCCGTTGCGCCGGACAGCGAGTGGATCAAGGTCAAGGTGAAATGGTTCAACCGGGTGCGCGGCTATGGCTTCGTGACGGAAGGCGAGGATTCACCGGACATCTTCATCCACATGGAAACCCTGCGCAAATACGCCATTGCCGAGATCTATCCCGATCAAGAGCTTTACGTGCGCTTCGGCCAGGGCCCCAAGGGGCTGATGGCGGCGGAAATCAAGCTCTCCGAGGAAGGTCATCTGCCACAGCCGCATTGACCTGGCGGCCCTTTAGCGTTTTCTCCTTCGTCATCCTCCCAAGCGCTTGTAGAGCGCCAAGAGCTTTTCCGCTTCGCTTGCCCAATTGAAAGTCTGGCGCGCGGCAACCTTGCCGTTGGCGCCCATTTGGGCCGCTTCCTCGGGGTGGTCCATCAGCCAGTCGATGGCTTCGGCAATCTCTTCGGGGCTTTCCGGGTCCACCAAAAGGCCGCATCCGGCGTCTTCCACGATCTGCCTCCAGAGTGGAAAATCGGACGCCACGACAGGCACCCCTGAAGCCATGTATTCAAACAGTTTGGTGGGATAGGACTCAAGATAGTTGGGCAGCGGCGCCAATGTGACCAGGCCCACCTTCGCTTCTGCCAGAGCGGCGCGCACCTGGCCGCGGCCCATCCAGCCGCGATAGTCGACACGGGCCCAGCCGGGCAGGGCAAGGCACTCTTCGCGAAGCTTGGCTGCGGAAAACCGGCCGCCCATGATCAGGCGTATGTTGGCGGCGCGGCAGAGGCTAACGGCGCGCACCATCTCGCGCACGCCGCGATTTCGGTCGAGCGCGCCGATATAGACCGCGCAGTCGGCCCGTTCGGCCAGGGGCAGGGCGCTGTCCTCGCCGGCGGCGGCTTCGTCGAGTTTCGGGAAGTTTTGCACGATAACCGTGGAACGTGCCGGGAAGCGTTTGGCGATCGGCGGCGTTGCGGCCACCACGGCGCTGAAGAAGACGCGCGTGGCAATCCACTCCACCAGGGCCGTCGCAAGAGCCATAGGCCGGCGCACCCAAGGTCTGACCCACATTTTATTGAGGATTTGCAAGGGCATATCCTCATGAACATCATAAATCACTTTATGTCCCATGAGGCTGAGCAGCATGCCCACGGGCAACAGTTCAGGGTCATGGAAATGGCAGATCTTGGCGCCGCTCTTTTGCGCCCGGCGAAACACATGCCAAGAGGAAAACACCGCCCGGTGCAGGCGCGAGGGCACCGGCGGCAGGATCACATGCTCCACATCGGCCACATCGAAGTCTCCGTCCCGGGAGATCAGCGCCACCTGCCAGCCGGCCCCGGCCAGGGCTTCGCATTGTAGGGTGACCCGCCGGTCATCGGGCGAGTGCACCGAAGTCAGCTGGGCGACGCGGCCATGAGCGGTCATTCTATTGGGCTTTCGTCAGTCTAAAGCGCCTTGCGCCTGGGGGGTGCCTATAAGGGAAGAGATTCTCGCAGCACCAGTTTAGCATCAAAGCAACGCCAAACAATTGGCGGCACGGGCCATCCACCGCAATCTGCACACTTACGCGCCGACAACGTCCTGCGTGGCGCTTACAAGACCGGCCAAAAGCCGGGCACTTCCAAAAGACGGGGCGTAGCCCAGCCGGCCCGCGCGAGGCCGCGCAGAGGCGCCCGAGGGCTTCCCACTCACCAGTACCTTAGTCATCTGGAAAGGGAGACCAAACATGCCAAGCTTCTTTATTGCAATGATTTCCGGCATCAGGACACATGGTCAAAACTGGCTGGCGTTTCTGTCTATTCTGCACTACTCTTTAGTAAGGACTATTTGAGATGAGCGG
>CAJHYS010000114.1_pt1 | contig 81975 bp, 71 predicted proteins | sample 9198801 | NCBI WGS metagenome assembly CAJHYS01 (sample SAMEA7708368, study PRJEB35096) | sediment metagenome | biome: marine neritic benthic zone biome [ENVO:01000025]; feature: sediment [ENVO:00002007]; material: shallow marine sediment [ENVO:03000034] sea grass bed [ENVO_01000059] ...
CGGCGCAACGAGGCCGGAGAGAACTCCGAAAAGCCGGTGCCGCCGAGCTGGCCCTCGTCGAGGAGGCGCCCGCGGCGGCCGGCGTCGTCCTCGCGCCGCACCGCCTGATCGCGCCGGTGGATGTAGTAGAGCTCCACATGCTCAACCCCGAGATCGCTGAGCGATGTCTCCAGCACCTGGCGCAAATGCTTCGGGCTGTTGTCGAAGATCCGCTCGTTGGTCCGAGGATCCCGCGTGATGCCGCCCTTGGTGGCGATCTTGAAGGCGCCGGGCCGCTCACGGATGTAATTGCCGATCACCGTCTCAGAGCCGCGGTAGACATTGGCCGTGTCGAGAAAATCAATCCCGAGCTCCAGGCACCTGTCCAGCGTGGCGTGGCTTTCAGCCTCCGTGGTGGGGCCATAGGCGCCGGCAAAGCTCCAGCATCCAAGCCCCATTGCACTGACCATGGGGCCGCCTGCCCCCAATTGCCGTTTCCTCATCTGAGTTCTGCCTCTCCAAGCCGTTGCCGGAATGTCCGGCGCGAAGTCTTAAATCAGCTTCGCGCCGGAACCAACGGCCTATCCCGCAGACTGAGAGGCGGAGGGCTACTGGGTTTGTTTGTGACCGGAATGGTCCATGGCGCCAGCCTTGTCGCCCACCATGGCTTTGATCTCGACCTCCCCTGCGGCCTTCAAAGTCATTTTGATGGGGATCATCTCGCCTTTTTTGACCGCCTGCTTCAGGCCGAAGATCATCAAATGCAGGCCGCCGGGTTTCAGCTCGGTGTGCGCCTTGGCCGGCAGCTCAATGCCCTCAACCTTGCGCATCTTCATCACCCCGTCGGTCATGGTGTGGGTGTGCATCTCAACCCGCTCGGCAAGCGGCGACGAAGCGGCCACGATCATGTCCGCCGCATCACCCATATTGTGGATCTTCATGTAGGCGGCTGCCGGGCGGTCCTGCAATGTGACCCGCGCCCACGGCGCTCCGATCATCACCTGGCCCACCTTGGCGTCTTCAGCCAATGCACCCAAGCTCATGGAAGCGAGCGCGGTTGCGGCAATCAGAATTGTTTTCAGTTTCACTGGACTTTCTCCATTCATCTAAAGTGTGGGGCGCGGCCGGCCGCGCCCTTAATCGTGCACGTCAGAACTTCAGATGAGGGGGAATGGCGGCGAGCGTGGACTTCCCCGGCCGCTTTGCGGCGGCTGGGTCTGCACGCGGCCGGAATGGCGAGGAAGATCGGCCAAGCCGATCTCGCGGTCCAGGAACACCACTGCCGCACCGCCGGCAGCGGCGGCCAGCACACTCTTGGCGCCCATGGTGGCGCACGGGCACAAGCAGTCGTGCGCGGCGGTTCCGGCAGGATGCGGTGTGGCGGGAGCTTCGACAATTTTGAAACTGCCGTCCACACAGATCACGAGGGTGGTGCCCAAACCGCCCGGTCCGGCCGCCTGGGCCACGGTCATGACGCCGCTGACCGGTGCATGCATGACCATGAAGGTCACCAGGATCAGCTTGCCCAGAAAGCGGCGGATGTCAGGTGCAGACGCCATGCCCCACCATTGGGCGCAACAGAGCCCGGCGCCCATGTGACACAGACGCACATTGGGGCCCAAACCGCCGGGTGCGGCAATCTTCGGCAGAGCCAGAATCGCCTCTGTCGGGCACTTAGAAGAAACAGAAAACAAGGTGAAACCAAGTGACCGGTAAACACACGATCTTGTTGTCTATGAGCACGTTCGGCCTGGCGCTGGCCACCGGTGTCATGTGGCACTTCATGCCGGCGCAGGACGGCTTTTCCTCAAGCGATATCAAAATCGGCCAGACCCGGGCCGAGGCGGAAACCGCGTTCGCCGGCCAGGGCTTTTTCGGGCGCACCTGTTTCGGCGAACTGGCGGTCTATGCGGACCGGGAAGAAGAGGGCCGCGAACAGCACGTCATGGCGCTGATGGACGAAACCGCCGAGAAGGTTGAGGCCGTTGAGGTGCAGCAGGTGGAAACGCCGGTCTCGTCGGCGGCGCAATGCGAGGCCATGGTGCTGAGCACCGCAAAGGGCTTTGCGTCCAAGGTGAAATGGCAGAGCGCCCGCCCGGCGAAATATTCAGCCGGCGCCACCCAGCGCTATTTCCTGCGCCAGCGCGGGGCCGACGGGCATATGCGGGAAATCTGGGGGGAACATAAAGGCGCGGCGGGCTTTCAGACCTGCGACCTTTATTGGCGCACCTCGGTGCCAGGCCGTGAGCAGCTGAGCGCGGAAGGCGAGTGGCACCTGCCGGGCGACCGCTCGGTGCCGTTTGATCCGTTCCGCGCAGCAGGGATTACGCAAAGCCAAAAAAATTAGGGCGCGCAAGCCATGCAGACCGCGCGCCCTAAACGTTCGTTTCGATCGTTGTCAGGCAGACCAGCCAAGAGCGCCGAGCACGGCCCCTTCCAGGTTCTCCATGGTCAGGTAGAGACCGACGCCCGCGACGACCGCGCCGGCAAGGCGGGCCTGGATCGCGGTGGCTTCGGTGGCTTGCCACAAGGTCTTGGCGACCCAGCCGGCGCCGACGGCGATGGCATACTGCACAACGCCAAGACCGATGAGGTAGCCGATCAGAACCGGTGCGCCCATGGCCGCTTCCTGGGTGGCGATGCTGTCGCCAAAGGCAGAGCCGTGGAACAGGCCAAAGCCGGCAAACAGCGCCATAGCCGGCACCAGGCTCAGCGCCCGGCCCGACAGAACCACGCCGCCGACCACCAGAAGAGAGAGAGCGATGACCGCTTCCTTCAGCGGCAGGCCGGTGCCCGATGCCATCATGAGGCAGCCTGCAAGCATGGCCACGATGTAGGCCGCCGGTGCCAGCTTGTCCCGCCCGGTGTAGAGCGCGGCAATGCCCACGGCGATGACGAAGAACAGATGATCAAAGCCCAACAGCGGATGACCGATCCCGGACAGAACGCCATCTGCGAACGTCTCCATGGGCATGCCGCCAAGCGGGTGGTGGGCCAAAGCAGGCGTTGCCGACAGCGCTACACCACCAAGGCCGATAAGATATTTTTTCATTACGAAGTCCCCTTCACATTGGTCGCTCTAGAAGGAGGGTCCGCTTGCCGAAAGGTCGAAGGGTTGCGATCACCCTTTTGCCCTCCACAGAACACCCCGTCCGTTTCCTGGGTTGGCTCGGAACGCCCGAAACCATGTGGCGGCTGGTCTCCTGGCTCGCAGATCAGCGTGAACCGCTGCCTTCCCAGCCATGAGGGCCAGTGGCGTGCGTTGCGGCACACTCTCTGCAAACAGTCGCGGGGGCGGCTGCAGCATGAAGCCCCTGATTGGGTCGGCCTCACCTGCATTCCCATTTCATCCCCGGTGCTTTGCACCTTTATGGGGAACCGTTCACAGCCACATTTATGCGCTTTGCGGCTATGCCCGGTCAATGACAATTTCGACCGTCCACAAGCGCGCAGCGACGAGCCATCCACCGGACTATTGTTCGGCGCTCGTGGTCCTGGCCGGTTGATTCTGCAGTTCCTTCATCCCTGCCGCCTTCAGGCCGCTCAGAAAAATCTCCTCTTGCTCCGATGCCATGGGCCAGCGCCGGCGCACAGCATAGAGCGATGTGGTCGTGCCCACATCGTAGAGCTCATCATGGCGCATCAAAGCCACCTTCGCCGCTTCGGTTTCGCCCGAGTTTGCAAGCGCGGCGGCCAGAAACAGATAGGGCGGGCGCCAGTTTCTAAAATCGTGCGACCAGGCACGCAAGTCCTGCACCGCACGGGCCGGATTGCCGAGCAGGAGCCGGGCAATGCCAGAGGCCGCAAAGTACCATTTTGGATGATCCGGGTTGAGCTGCATGGCCTTGGTGACGATGTCCAGCGCCCGTGCCGGGTTGCCGGCAAAGGACAGAGCGGTGGCCAGATCCGCAAGAACATCAGGGTTGTTGGGCTCAATTGCGATCGCCTTTTCAAGCTCCGCCACCGCCAGTTCCGCCTTTCTGGTCGTCCACACCCAATCGGTTTGCAACGAGAAATGGCGCGTCGCCAGAACCCTGTAGGCAAGAGCATTCTTCTGCAGCGCCACCGATCGTTCAGCCAAGTCGTAGAGTTTGTCCGTGGATTGGAATGGGTAGATCGTGTTGATTTGCAACCATTGCGCCCAAGCCAGCCCAGCCAGTGCCAGGGCATAGTTCGGATCGATCTCGATGGCCTTCTTGAATTCCGCCTGGGCGGCTCTGTTGGCCTCAATTCTCTGACGCCGCCGCTTGGACAAAAGATTGAGACCGCGCAGATAAGCGTCATATGCGTTCACGCTTTCGGTGTCCTTGCGGGCCACCGCCTGACGCTCTGTCGATGTCAGCTCGAGCTGAAGCGCATCGATGATCCGCCCGGTGATCTGATCTTGCAGCGAAAACACATCAGACAGGGTTCCGTCATAGCGATCAGCCCACACATGGCCGCCGCTGTTTGTATCGATAAGCTGGGCATTCACCCGCACCTGCTCGGAGGCCCGGCGCACAGAGCCTTCCAGGATGTAACGCACGCCCAGCTTGCGCGCGACTTGGCCGAGGTCCTGTGCACCGCCACGAAACTGGAAAGAGCTATTGCGGGCGATCACCTGCAAGCCGGAGATCTTGGACAAATCGGTGATGATGTCTTCAGCCATGCCATCGGCGAAATAGGTCTGACTGGCGTCATCGGACATGTTTTGAAACGGCAGCACGGCGATGGTCGCCCGCGGAGCGCCGTTGCCGACGTCGTCCAAAAACGCCCACAAGCCGGCAATCACGCCCAGAACAACAAGCATGGAGACCACCGCGATGAGCGCAGCCTGCCTGGGCCAAAGAGGCATGGATCCACGCATGGCCGGCGCCGAGGAGGCCAACCGATACCCCTTCTTAGGAACAGTCTGAACGATCTTGTGATCATGGTCACCGATGGCACGGCGAATGTCAGCGATACATTGGATCAAGCTGTCGTCAGTGACGTGGACGTCCTCCCACACCTCGGCCATCAGCTCCTCACGGCCTGCAACTTGCCCCTGCCTGACGATGAGGGCCTTCAGCACCGAAAGAGACTGGGGACGCAGAGCGACAACCTGATCCTGTTCATCATAGAGAGTGTCGGCTGCGCGGTCGAAACGCAACGCGCCCAAAAGCACGGCCGGATGCTCGTCATCGCTCATGTGCAAATTCTCATTGTCCTTCTTGAGTATCGCACAGACTCCATGCTTTCAGATAATTTCATAAAATTTCATCACGATTTTCAGGACTTTACCGGCTCATCCGGCCATCTCCTTCAGGCGCACAACGCAGATACGAACGCTGCAGGCGACACAAGGAAGGAGATACCTATGAAACGTCATCTGTTCATCATGGCCCTTGCACTGGCACCGACAACAGTTCTAGCCGGCGAAAAACTAGTGGCCACCAATTACTATGTGACCGAGACTCAGACTTGGCCAACCGCTGAGAAAGCCGGCTACTGGATGGTCAATTTCCAGGGTGTCAGCGAGGTGTCCCAGGGCCCTCTCGACACCCTCGCCATTGAGTGCAACGGCGCGGGTTTCTGGAGCGCTGGTGGGCTGTCGGGCAACGGCATTTGTGTGCACGGATCAGGTGACGATACCTTCGTGCTGCGCTGGGACGTGAAAAAGGGCTCGAAGGTAAACAGCTGGAGGATTTTAAGCGGCAAGGGCAAATACAAAGGCATAAAGGGCCAGGGCACGGCAACGAGCAAAAAACTGCCCGGCAAACGGCGTATCACCAAACTGGACGGCGAAGTTGAATTGCCCAATTGAATCGCACTGTGCCGTACGGGGGCTGAGCAACCCGGTCCCCGTTCCGGTCGTCTGCTTGTTACAGCACGAGCAGGTCCGCCCCTCCGGCCCCGGCCAGCATTCGCAAGCCGGTTTCTTCGAGCGCGTAGGTGCCGCCCTGAATGACGCCGAGATGCTCGTCGGGCAGCTCAAGGCAGGAATGCAGGACGAACACCATGCCCGGTTCAAGCCGTTCCTCAAAGCCGCGGGCAATCTGCAAGGGCTCAAGCCAGATCGGCGGGTAGGCAATGCCGATGCCGTACCCGAACCGCATCTGGGCAGCGTGCTCAAGACCGGCGGCCTTCAGCGGCTCCAGCGAAGCCTCTTCCACATCCGCAACAGGCACACCAGGCCGCACGGCGGCGATACCTGCCTTCAGGGACCTGAGAGCAAGATCATAAAGCTCGGCCGCCCGCAGCGAGGGAGCGCCAAGGCTCAGAGTTTGGATTGCCGTGGCATGATAGCGTTGATGCACGCCGGCAAACTCCGCGTGCACCAGATCGCCCGGCACGATGGTTTTCTCCCGCGGCGTTGCATGCCCGCCGGCCGACCGATTCCCGGAGCAGAGCTCGGTGGGAATGGCCGGATAGTCGCTGCCCGCCCGGCGCATGGCGGCTTCGACTTCGGCGGCCAGGGCGATTTCGCTGATGCCTTCCCGCAGTGCACTTTGAAGGGCTCGCAAGCCAAGTTCCGCGAAACCCGCCGCCCGCTCCAGCACAGCCATTTCGGCGGGAGATTTGAGCAGGCGCAGCATGCCCAGCTTGCTGGTTGCATCCACGAGTTCAGCCGGCGTAAGCGCTTCGGCCAAGGCGACACCCAACCCATGCGGAAGGGCATAGGACTGGGTTTCGATCGCAAGAGTTCCGTTCGCAACACCTTTTTCAGCCAGGATCTCGGCAACCCGGCTTGGAAAGTCCTCCAGCACCAGCGAGTAGGTGCGCACATCCTCCACCCATGTGGTCTCGAGCGCCAGGGAAAGGTCCACGTCTCGGAGCAACAGAACCGGAGCATCGCCGCCGCCTGTGAAGATCAAGGCCTGCGGGCTGTTGACGCCCACCCAGCTGTCATAGCCGCCGAAATAGTAGAGATGCTCCGGCGCCATCATCAGGCAGGCGCCAAAGCCCTCGCCGCGCAGCAGATCCCGCGCCCGGGCGAAGCGGGCGCGGAATTCATCGATGGAAAAGGCGGTGTATTTCGCGGGCATGGTTTGGAAGTTCTGCCTCTTGCTCCGCGTTCCTGCGAACGCCGGAACCCATTGCGACCTTCTGTTCGCTCAGAGCTGTGGGCCCCCGCTTTCGCAGGGGCACGGGGACTGTTGCGGGCGCCTTCAGCCCTCGTCCATCTCCCCCTTCAGCGCATCGTACACCCCATCGAGCGCGATGCGGGCCCGGTCAACCAGGAGATCGATCTCTTCGCGCGTGATCACGAAGGGCGGCGACATCACCATGGTGTCGCGGCAGGCCCGAATGATGAGATCGTTGGCCAGGCAGCCGTCTCGGCAGATGCCGCCAGCTCTGCCCTCTTCGGCAAAACGCTCGCGGGTCTCCTTGTTCTTGACGATCTCAATGGCACCGAGCAGGCCGAATGCGCGCACCTCGCCCACAACCGGGTGATCGGAGAGGGTGGCAAGCTTTTCGGCCAGGTAGGGCGCAATCTCGGCCACATACTCCACCAGCTTTTCTTCCTCCAGAATGCGAATGTTCTCCAGCGCCACGGCACAAGCAACCGGATGGCCGGAATAGGTGAAGCCATGGGCGAACTCGCTGCCGCTTGCATCGATCACCTGCATGATGTGATCGGCAATCGCCACCGCGCCAATGGGGGCATATCCCGAAGACAGCCCCTTGGCCATGGGCACAATGTCAGGCTCCATGCCCATGCTCTCAAAGCCGAACATCTTGCCGGTGCGCCCGAAGCCGCAGATCACCTCATCGGCAATCAGCAAGACACCGTACTGCTTGCAGATGCGCTGCACTTCCGGCCAATACGTGGAAGGCGGAATGATGACCCCGCCGGCCCCTTGGATCGGCTCGCCGATGACGGCGCCCACCTTTTCGGGCCCAAGCTCCTTGATCTTGTCTTCAACCGTTTGTGCGGCCTTCAGCCCGAATTCCTCGGGGCTCATGTCGCCCCCCTCGCCGAACCAGTAGGGCTGTTGCACATGAACGATGCCGGGCAGCGGCAGCCCGCCTTGCGCATGCATATGCTGCATTCCGCCAAGCGAGGCAGATGCCATGGTGGAGCCGTGATAGGCGTTGTTGCGGGCAATGATCACATTGCGTTCCGGCTGGCCTTTCAGCTCCCAGTAATGGCGCACCAGGCGCACAATCGTATCGTTGGCCTCAGAGCCGGAGTTCACGAAGAACACCTTGTTGAAGCGCTCCGGCAACAGGCTCGCCACCTTCTCGGCCAACTGCACCGCCGGGATCGTCGTGGTTTTGAAGAACGTGTTGTAGTAAGGCAGATCCAGCATTTGCCGGTGGGCCGCGTCGGCCAGGGACTTGCGGCCATAGCCGATGTTCACACACCACAAGCCCGCCATGCCGTCGAGGATCTTGCGGCTGTTGGAATCCCAAAGCCAGGCTTTGTCCGCATGGGTGATGACCCTGGCGCCGCCTTCCTTTTCGAGGGCGGCATGGTCGGTGAAGGGATGGAAATGGTGGGCGGTGTCGAGGGCAACGAGTTCTTCGGTGTTCAGATTTTGCGCTTGGAAAGTCATCGGTCACTCCATTGAAACGGGGAAACGCGCGCTCCACCAGGCAGGCGCGCAAGGATAAGACAACGGGGAGAACACAACTTATGGCGTATAATCGATCCGGGCACACAGAATGAGAAGTTCGCCAAGCTCCGTTCTGCGCCGGGCCCGCCTGAGGCGGCCTGTCTTGCTGATCGATCCCAACATGGAGCGAGGATGCCATGCCCCAGGTGCATCGGCAAGCGCCATTCGCGGGCTTAGAAAACTGAGGTGTCGAGCTCCAGCTTGGCGCCCATCCAGATGGCGTACTCGGTATGGTCGGCCAGCACATTGCCGGTTTCAGGGTGCAGAAAAACCACAAGGCCGTTCCGGCTCAGCGCCAGCCACGGCACCACATCGGCAAACAGCTCGGGCCCGAAGGCAAGCTGGCAGCTCCAGCACGGATGCGGGCCCACCGGCTTTTCGTGCATGCGCCCCATCTCCACACCGAATGTGTCGCGCGCGCGCTCACACAAAGTGCGGGCTTGATCGATGGTGTCAGCGTCGAAGTAGACATGGGCGTGGTAAGCCTCAATTGTTGCCATGGGTTGCGCCTCTTTCGGGTTTCCAGCAAGGCCCCGGCATGGGGCGCAAGGGCCGATCTTGTCAAGAGCTTGCTCCCGCCACTGTGATTGGCCCGGAGCACTTCACTGGGCGTATATTCTCCGCCATGACACGCTTCATTTTCGTCCTTGTCCTATGGCTTGGCGCTCTGGCGCCGGCCCAGGGCAACCAGCCTGGCCCGCTCGCGCTGCTTCCGGCCGCACCGGCGATCATCGGCGAACAGGTGCCAGCCGCAGAGCTGGTCTCAAAACCCGTGGTGGTTACCTTTTTTGCCTCCTGGTGCCCGCCCTGCACGGATGAGTTCAAGGCCTTAAACGAGGTTCGGGCGTCTTATCCGGACGGCAAGGCGACGATCGTCGCGGTAAACCTGTTTGAGAAGTGGGGCGGGAAAGAAAATCCGGCGCGCATGGCCAAGTTCCTGCGCCGCACCGATCCCCGCTTCTATGTGGTCAAGGGCAACAAACAGATCGCAAGGGCCTTCGGCAATATCGAGCGGATCCCAAGCCTGGTGGTCTACGATCCGGCGGGCGAAGAGGTCTGGCGTTTCGTTCATCTGCGCGGTGCAACGAAAATGTCGGCCAACGCCGGTGAGATCAAAGCCGCATTGAAGAAGGCACTGGCGCCTGGTTCATGATGACCGGCGTGGCTTCAACCGTGCATGGTCAGTCCACCGGAGACCGAGATGGTTTGCCCGGTAATGTAGTCAGCATCGTTGCTCGCCAAAAACGCGATCATACCCGGATAGTCTTCCGGCCGGCCCAGGCGGCGCATGGGAATGGCGCGCTGGAGACCGGCAATCAGTTTCTCGCCCGCCTCGCCTTCCGGTTTGAACGAGGCCAGCAGTGGCGTGTCCGTCGGCCCGGGGCACACCGTGTTGATCTGCACATTGGCCCGCGCAAGTTCGCGCGCCAGGGTCTTGGTGAAGGCAATGAGCCCACCTTTGCAGGCCGAATACACCGCTTCGCCGGACGAGCCCACGCGGCCGGCATCCGACGCCACATTGACCACCTTCCCGCCGCCGCGCTCAACCATGCCCGCCACGACCAGGTGATGCAGATTGATCGGCCCCGTCAGATTGATCGCCACGATCTTCTGCCAAAGATCAGGGTCAGTCTCCAGGAACGGGGCCGCCTTGTCCCAGCCTGCATTGTTGATGAGCACATCAAACGCCCCTATCGTCCGCTCAAGCTTTGTGATCGCAGCCTTAACGGCGTCATAGTCAGAGATATCCGCCTTCTGGGCCGCGCTCTTCTGACCCACCGCTTCAATCTGCGAAACCGTCTCTCCGGCCCCTTCGACATCGAGATCAATAATGCCCACCGCGCTCCCCTCTTCGGCGAGGCGCAATGCTGTGGCCCTGCCGATGCCGCTGGCCGCACCTGTGATCAGGACGTTTTTTCCTGCCAATCCTCTCATATCGCCTCCAAAGCCTGGGTTTGAGCAGCACTATAAGGGTTGCAATGGTCATCGCAATTTGCATATAATATAAGGATATATTTATATGATTATCTCATAGTTGAATGAGTGCGATCCCAAAGCCCCGAGCGGAGATGTGTCATGGGTTTTTTCCAGTTGCTCGAAGAGCGTGATTGGCTGCTGGCGGACGGCGCCACCGGCACGAACTATTTCAAGCGCGGGCTGGGCTCCGGCGACCCGCCCGAGTTGTGGAATGTGGAGCATCCCGACCGGGTGCGTGAGCTGCACCGGGAGTTCATTGAGGCTGGAGCGGACATCGTCCTCACCAACACGTTTGGCGGAAACGCCTATCGGCTGAAGCTCCACAATGCCGAGGACCGTGTGTTTGAGCTGAACAAGGCGGCTGCAGAAAATGCGCGCGCGGAAGCCGACGCGTCAGACCGTCAGGTGCTGGTGGCCGGCTCCCTTGGCCCCACCGGCGAGATTTTTGCCCCCGTGGGCACGCTCAGCATTGAGGATGGACGTGAGGCGTTTGCCCGCCAGGCAGAAGGCCTGAAGGCCGGCGGCGCCGATGTCTTGTGGATCGAGACCATTTCCGGCCAGGAGGAATTGCTGGCCGCCACGGAAGGCGCCGCTTCGGTTGGGCTGCCGGTGGTTGCCACCATGAGCTTCGATACCAACGGCTGCACCATGATGGGCATCAAACCGGAGGGCTTTGCCGAGCTCGCCGCCGGCCTACCCCATCCGCCAGCGGCCATCGGCGCCAATTGCGGCACGGGTGCGGCTGAACTGGTGGCCACGGTGCTTGGCATCACGGCCGCCAATCCAGAGGCTCTGGTTGTGGCCAAGGCCAATTGCGGTGTGCCTTCTTTCGTGGATGGCGAGATCCAGTATTCCGGAACACCGGAGCTGATGCAGGACTATGTGCGCCTGGCCCGGAACGCCGGCGCCCGGCTCATTGGCGGCTGCTGCGGCACGACACCCGCCCACCTGAAAGCCATGCGCCAAGCGTTGGAAGCCCACACGCCGGGGCCGCGGCCCGAGATTGCAGAAGTGGAGGCCCTATTGGGTGAGGTCTCCGCACTGGCAAAGGGCAACGCCCCAACTGCCTCTGAGAGCGGGCCGTCGCGCCGCCGTGGCCGGGGCCGCAGAGGTGGGGGTTCTGACCGGTCTTCGCAACTGGAGGCGACGGCGGCGAACGGTTGTTGAGCCACGCCACAATTTTGCTTAACATATTGACTAGATTTGCTATCATTGGTTGCAATACGCAACCGGGGTAAACTTATGTCATTTGCTGCGCAGTCGCCTGTCGCTTCCTTGCCCATGTACGATCATCCGGCCGTCCGCCAGGCAACAGACCGCCTCTGGCGCGGCTTCGCCAAGGCGCTGCAAGGGGCGGATGTCCGCGCCCCTGATATTCTCAACCGGCAACCCGACTATGCCACTCTGTGGGAGTTGCCTGGGCTGATTTTCTCACAAACCTGCGGTTATCCTTACATGAGCCGCCTGCGCAGCAAGGTTCAACTTGTGGCAACACCGATCTACAAGGCCTTGGGCTGTGAGGGGCCATACTACTGCTCAATCGTCATTGTGCGCCACGATGATCCGGCAACCGCATTGAATGAGTGCCGGGGGCGCATTGTTGGGTTCAATGCCAAACACTCTCAATCGGGCTACAACACCCTGCGCGCTGCAGTTGCGCCAATGGCGACAAATGGCCGGTTCTTCAGCGGAGCGGTTGAGACGGGAAGCCACAACGCTTCTTTGGACGCGGTGGCCGCGGGCGGCATAGATTTGTGTGCGGTTGATTGCGTCACCTGGGCTCTGCTGGTGAAGTATGAGCCGGACCGGGCGGCTCAGTTCAAAATCATTCAGCAGACCCCCAGCGCTCCCGGGCTGCCCTTCATTACATCGGCCAACACCGCGCCGGAGGTCCTGGAGAAACTGCGGGCTGCGTTGACAAGCATCTGCACCGATCCAACATTGGCCGGCGCCCGCGATGCGCTCTTGCTTGACGGCGCGGCGCTGCTCGACGACGATGACTACGAGCGCGTCCTTGATTTGGAGCGGCGCGCCATCGAGCAGGGTTATCCTGTGTTGAACTAAACATCGAAGGCGCCCCTGATGAAGATTACGGCCGTCCGGGCGACTCCCGTCAACATTCCATTCACGGCGCCATACCGTTTCAGCTATGGCTCCATGGCCTCCCTGACCAAGACCGTTGTGGAGGTGGACACCGACACCGGCGTGACCGGTCTGGGTGAGGTGGCGGACGGCGACCGTGCGGAAGATGTTAAGACGATGGCGGAGCGCTTGATCGGACTGGATGTCCGCAAGGTGACATTGGCCGAGCAACGTGTGGTCCCGCAGATGCTCTACTCGCCTTGGAACACCCGTTTGGCGGCGCGGCGCGCCTTCGCCGGTATCGAAATCGCCATGTGGGATGCCCGCGGCAAGAGTGAAGAGGTCCCGCTGCACACTTTGCTTGGTGGCGCGGTGCGCAGCAAGGTCGCTCTAACCGAGTACTTCGCGTACCGCCTGCCCGGCGCATCCGACGCAGGTGAAAACACGCCGGCAGAGATCGCAAGCTTCTGCGCCAAGATGATCGAACGCTTCGGCGCCCGCTGGTTTGAGGGCAAGGTGGCCACCGTCGGGCTTGCAGAAGAACTCAAGATGGTGGCCGAAGTGCGCGCCGCCATCGGCGAGCGCCAACTGCAGCTCGATGCGAACGGCGCTTGGACGGTGCCCACGGCCCGCAGCGCCCTTCGCAAGCTCGACCAGTTCGACATCCACGCCTACGAGGATCCGGTTGAAACCTATGAGGAACTGGCGCAGTTGCGCGGGGTGACAGCCGCTTCGTTCTCAACTCACGTCATCAACCTGCCTGAAGCTGTGCGCCTGAAGGCACCGGACACGATCGTGACAAACCTCAATGAACTGGGAGGCATCAAACGCACGGTTGAGTTCATCGGTGCCTGCGCCAGGTTCAATATTGGTTTCCGCTTTCACTCCGGCGAGACCGGCATTGCCAGCTCGGCCTACCTGCAGGTTTCAGCCGCTGTCGAGCACGTCCGCGAACCCAGCCAGACCCTGCTGCGCTGGTATGGTGACGACGTTATCGCAGAGGGATTGTTGGCCCCGCAAGACGGCCATCTCAGCGTGCCCGATGGCCCCGGACTTGGGGTGACCTTGGACCCAAAAGCTTTGAAGCGCTGCCACGAACGGTATCTGGATGAAGGTCCGTTCCCCTCCGCATCGCCAAATGAGGGCTATGGCGGCGGCTTTCGCAAAAGCTAGGGCAGCTTACTCAGCCGGTGCGAGCTTCGGGTTGGCGCCTGAAATCGATGCCGGCAGGGTCGCCACCGCCAGGCAGATGAAGCCGGCCGTTACGGACAAGATGACGAACAAGCGGTCGAACCCCCAGCCGGCATGTATCCAGGCAATAAACGGCACGGACGAGGCCATGATCGTGATGGTGATGGTGTAGCGCAAGGCGAGGATGCGGCTGCGCCAGGCTGACTTGGCGACCCGGCCCACCAGCACGTCGTTGATGGGGATTTGACCGAACGTCGCCAGCATGAAGGCCACTGAAAACACCACCACATACCATCCGGTGGCCTGGGCCATGGCGGCAAAGAACACCACTTGCATCGCCGCAACGCCCAGGAACACCAAGCGCGGAGAAACACGGTCAACCAACGACCCCACCACAAGTTGCCCCATAGAACCGACCGCAAAGGCGAAGAAAGCCAGCCAGCCGATCAGAGTTGCACTGGCCGCGATATCACCGGCCCGCTCATCAAGTACCTTGGGAAGCGCGAACGTGGTGCTTTGGAAGACCAGGCCGCCCAAAGCGGTGGTGAACAAAATGACGGCCAGGACCCGGACGAACACTGCCCTGTCGAACGCCGGATCGGGCAACTTCGCACTCTTCCCAGACGCCTCCTTGGCGCGCCTGTCCTTTTCCGCCGTGCGCCAGATGGTCAGGCCGTAGGCGATGCCGAGCGCCACGGATATGACCCCAGGCCACACAAACGCTGAGCGCCATCCGGTTGTGTCGATCAAAAAGGCCGTGAGCAGCGCGGCCACCGCCACGCCCATGTTGCCCCAAACACCGTTGACCGCAATGCGCATGCCTGTCTTGGCGTGGCCTTCCAGCACCAAAGCAATACCCACCGGATGATATATCGCCGCAAAGGCTCCTATGGCAAACAGGCCAATGCCGATTTGCAAGGGGGTCGCAGCCACAGCCGTGGCGCAGGCTGAAAGGCCGATGCCGACGAAATACAGCGTAATCAACCCTTCCCGGCTCCAACGGTCTGCAATCCATCCGGCAGGCAGCGCGAATGCGCCGAACGCGATGAAGCCCGGGGTGGCATAAGGAATAAGCTCGCCATAGCTCATGCCCCATTCGCGGCCAAGGGCAAGAGCCGCGACGGTGGCGAACACCAACATGAACAGATGGTCCAGAAAGTGACCTACATTTAGGAACAGATAGTGGAGCTTGTCGCGCATGAATCCATCCGGCAGCGAACCCGATTTGGCGCAATGCTACAGCCAAGAGGTCGCGGGGGCCACCACAATCGACCCCCTGCGGCCCCCTCTCTTAGCTAAGGGAAAGGCTCTGCGCCAAGAACCGCAAGGATGGCCGGATCTCCACTTTCCTTGGCCAGTTGCCGGACCGTCTTGCCCGCGCCATCGTCCACGTCCGGGTCGGCGCCACGTTCAAGCAGGAGACGCACGACAGCTTCTCTGCCGTTCAGAACGGCATAGGCCAGCGGTGTCATCCAGTCATTGTCCTGCGGACCACACGCGGCCGGCCGCACCTCGCTGAAGCGCAATGTATGACGCTGAGGATCCTCCTCAAGGTGCGCCTTGAGTTGGGTCAGGTTGCCCCGGGCCGCCGCCGTGAAGATATCCATACGCTCTCCATCCAGGAGCGCGATCATCTCCTCCTGGCCGGAATACAACGCAAATCCGATCGGAGGCTGAACGTGGTTGGGATCGCGCAAGGTCGGGTCGGCGCCAGCGTCCAGAAGCATGCGCGCCATGCGGAGCCGGCCATGAAACGCCGCATCATGCAATGGCGTCTGTGTTCCAGGGATGCTGAGATCAAAACCCAGCTCGATCATGGCTGCCAGCGCGTCTTCATTGCCTTGGCCCACCGCATCGCAGAGCATTTCGCGCATTCCAGGTCCGGCGGCGACCATCAAGGTATCATTCGCATCAAGCAAAGCGCGCGCAGAGGCGAGGTCACCGCGCATGCACGCGGCCCGAAATGCGTCCAGATCTGAAAGTTCCGTCTTCCTGGCCCCATGCGCCAGCATGTAGTCTGCAATATCCACCAACCCCAGCAATAGCGCCGTTTCATAGGGCGTCTTACCCTTTGTCAAAGTTTCGTAGGTGTCATCGGGCCTATCCAGGTCCACGCCGTGATCGATCAACAGCTTAGCCCGCGCTTTGTAGCCTCGGCGCAAGGCTTGAATGAGCTGAAAGTGCATCGTTTCACTTGGATTGGGGAGCATGCGCCCTTCATCCTCCAAGAGCCAGTTATTGCGGTCGTCGGCTCTCAGCCCGAATTCCAGCAGAAGTTCCAGGCACGTGTCGTCAGGCTCAAAACAGCGGTTGTAGGCCGCCTGACTGTCGTTGGGATCGGCACCTGCCTGTAAAAGGGCCCGCGCGAAGGCCACGCAGTCGGGGTGCTCGGGAAAATTGATCGGGCCTCCTTCGCCTTCACCAAAGACCCCCGTGAGCGCAGTGAACTTGTACTGCCCGCCCCACATGTAGTGAGCGTTCGGATCGGCACCTGTTTCGAGCAACTTGAGCCCGCCGGCCAATGTCGATGCCCCGGGCAGCCTGGAATAAGCCGCGTACATGACGGGTTCCCAGTTGAAGTAGCCACCTTTGCGGTTCACCAGGCCGGGGTCTTCAGCCAGCCAGCGCTCAATGCGTTCCACATCGCCTATCGCGGCTGCCGTATAGATGTTTTCATTTGCGATCTCAGGGTTTGCGGCGAATAGCTCCTTGGCTCGCTCAAAGCGGTCAGGACTGGGATTCACGTCCAGACTGTAAGCAAGACAGGCAAGATCCAGAAACTGGTTGGCCAGCCGGTCTCCCTTCATCGATGGGAGGGTCTTTGCTTGGCTCACTGCGCCTTTAAGCTTGGTCCAGCTTGAAAACCCGTACTCGCGCGCGATCACCAACTGAGCATATTGCAGGCCGATAGATGCCGGATCTCCAAAATAGGGCCCGACCCTGCTGAGCGCAGCCTCATCACCTGCCCGCACGGCTTTGAGCAAAGCCTTGGCCTGCTTTTTCAAATGATCAAGATTGGGGTTTTCCGGCAGTTCTGCGAACGCCATGGCACGCCTCCTTTCATGTTCGTCCGGTATCCGCGTCCTCAGACCGAAAAGAGGGTCAATATGGCTTCGTACAACTGTCAGGCGGGCTTGGCCCTTCCCGCGGATCGGGTGCGCCCTGATGCGCATGACAAAACTAGCATGCTTCGGCCCGCGAGCACAAACGGCGGAAAGGCCAAATACCGATAATCCTGGAACTGATCATCTTGCCTCCCCACATGAGAAAGACGCGAAAGCTCGTCTCGCTTCACGCCAAACGCAAAGGAGCAGTCATGCAAACGTCTATCTTTATCGCCAAATTGATCGGCCCGATGCTGGTTGTCCCCGGCCTGATCGGGCTGGCAAATCCTGGTCACGTAAAAGTCGTTGGCAAAGAGTTCTTGAAGAGCCCCGCCTTGATTTTCATAGCTGGTGCAATGGCTTTCATAGCTGGGTTGGCCGTTGTGAATGTCCATAATATCTGGACAGGCTGGCCGCTGATCATCACGCTCATCGGATGGCTGATGCTTGCCGCCGGTGTGGTACGTATGGGATTTCCCGGCATTGTCACCGTCATGGGCGAAAGCATGATGGCCAAGGAAAACCTGCTGCGGGTCATTGGCGTGGCTCAGGTGATGCTCGGGGCGTTCCTTGTCTGGAAGGCCTATTTCTAGCCCCAAAACGCAATCAGCCGGATCGCAATCGATCCGGCTGAATGGTCTTCGCTTATATAAGCTATCCGCTTAGTAGTATTTGGGCTTGCGATACTTGCGATAGTAGCGCTTGTGGCGTGGGCAGTAGTCTCTGTAAGCATAGTCGATGCAGTATTTTCTGCAGGCCCCATAGTAGTCAAAACTGCAGCAATACCGGCTCCGCGCGTAGCGCCTTTGATAACACTTGTGACGTGCCTTGGTGATGTACTTGTCTAAAATGTACTGAGATGTGATGGGGGGATTGGCCGCAAGGAGCGCTTCAGTCGCTGCCGGCTCCGTGGTGTCTAAGGGAGTTGCGTGCGCAGCGCTCAACAAGCCTATGCAGGCCAGCGCCGCAAAAATCATGCGCAGCGCAAGCTTCGGTAGATTAATTCTCATCACTTCGTTCCATTCCATTAAGATTGTCACCCCCAAGGTGAGATCGCGACCTCATCATCTTTGCTGAAATTATTGTGATTGCCAAGCCTTCGAGACGATAAACACGCCGAATACCTGAACTTTCCTGAGAAATGGCAGTAAAATAGTTAATTGGCACAGCTCATACGAGCAATAACTGACTGCACCAAAATGTTCGATTGCAAATCTCGAATCACAGGCTATCACGCGCCGTTGAACTGCACGGTGCCCAACCCGGAGACATCGTAGCCCTCCAATTCAGCCGCACGCGCCTGGAACGCTTTGTCGGCACAGAACCGCCAAAACGTTTGCAAAGGCGGCTCAAACCATGCCTTGCGATCCAGCAATAAATCAAAGCGCTCGCGCATGATGGGGACGAACCGGAGCCGATGGGTTGCCGCCACCGAAGCCAGCCCGAAGGCCACGTCGGCCTTGCCTTCCAACACTGCCAGGGCGGCATCCACTTCGGTGCGGGCGGGCTCGGTCTGGACAATATCGTTCATCGATAGTTGTCCGTTATCCAGCAAATCCACGAGCAGCTTCTGAGCTCCGGCACTGGATTGTCGGGGCACCAGGCGGAAACCTGCTATATCCTGAAGGCCGGTTACGGAGGAAGGAACGTCCGGTCCGAAAATCAGGCCACGCTGGCGTTTCGCCCACTCCACAAGGACCACAGGTTGATGCGAACTCGCAGCCTGCACGGCCGTGAGATTCCAGCCTGGCCCCTCGTCATCCTTGATGTGCAGCCCGGTTGCCACGCCTTCGTGTTGAGCGAAGCGCTGCAGCCCGTCCGAGCTGCCATCGAAATAGGTCGCCAGGCCGCATTGCGACTGGCGCAGTGCCCATTCCAGGAGAGGGTCATGACTGCCAAGAAACACATTGGGCCGCGTCGCGGGCGCTGCTGCCCCGTCCTGACTGGAATGCTTGGCCAGCCAGGCACGCACCTCGCCTTCGGGAAACAACAGCTTCCCGGTTGCCCGCGAACAGGCCAATGCACCCGATGAAGCAAGATCATAAACCTTACGCTCCTTGATGCGCAGCAGTTCAGCAACTTCCCGGGTGGTCAGATATTCCGGCATAGGCAAACCAGTGACAGAATTAATCCGCACGGGCAAGGTTTCCGAAAATCGGGACCTAACCCTTGTGGCCCGGTCGGGACAGATTGTGTAGATACGGAAGCTAGAATCCGAGAAGGTTGCATTCTCAAGATGCGAGGTCGGTAACGTGAAGCGGTTTCCAGGGGAACGTAAAGGCAGATGCGCGGCTGTTGTGTCGGATGGACTTGTGTATGCGGTCGCGACCGACCCGGAATGCGCAGAAGGCATTGACGCACAAACACACAACACCCTCCAAGAGCTGGACCGCGTGCTCGCGGAGGCAGGCAGCGGAAAGGCCGGTTTGATCCAGGCAACCGTTTATCTCAGCGCTATCGCAAGCAAGCCTGAAATGGACGCTGTATGGAATGAATGGGTTGGCCCGGAACAAAACTGGCCGCAACGTGCCTGTATCGGTGTTGACCTTGACAGAGGCTACCTGATCGAGGTGGTGGTGACCGCAAAGGTTCTTTGACGGTCTGTCTGAGGAATGGAAAAAGGGCCGCCCAACGGACGGCCCTCCCGCAATTTCCCCTCTTGCGTAATTGGGTTACGCTGCTCCAGCTTGCGGGCGCATGTCGGCCGGATCGATGCCGGCGACTTCCACCGGCTTTTTCATCGCATCGCGACGGAACGGCTCGCCCAGTTCCTGGTTCAAGATCACTTCGATGAAAGTGGTGACACCATCGGCTTGCGCCTTGCAGGATTCTTCCAGCGCAGCGGTCAGTTCGGCTTGAGTCTTCACGGTCACACCCTTCAGGCCGCAGCCTTCGGCAACCTTTGCATAGCTCAAGTGCGGGTCAAGCTCTGTGCCAACGAAGTTGTCTTCATACCACAAGGTGGTGTTGCGCTTTTCCGCGCCCCACTGATAGTTGCGGAAGATGACCATCGTAATGGACGGCCATTCTTCGCGGCCGATCGAGCTCATCTCGCTCATGGAAATACCGAAAGCGCCATCGCCGGCGAAGCCGACAACGGGAACATCCGGGCAGCCGATCTTTGCACCGATGATGGCCGGGAAGCCATATCCGCACGGGCCGAACAAGCCGGGCGCCAGATATTTGCGGCTCTTTTCAAAGGCAGGATAGGCGTTGCCGATGGCGCAGTTGTTGCCAATGTCCGATGAGATGATCGCATCTTTCGGCAGGCCATCCTGAATGGCGCGCCAGGCCATGCGCGGGCTCATGCGGTCAGCATCCCGATCGCGCGCGCGTTGGTTCCAACTCGTGCCCGGATCATCATCTTCATGATCCATTCCTGCAAGCGCCTGGCGCCAGGCAGATTTGGTCTGGTGGATCAGCTGCTCACGTTCTTCGCGGCCGGCATCACCGGCACTTGAGGAAAGCTGAGCCAGGATCTGCTCGGCCACCTGTTTGGCATCGCCTTCAATACCAACCGAGACCTTCTTGGTGAGGCCGATCCGGTCGGCATTAATGTCCACCTGAATGATCTTGGCGTCTTTCGGCCAATAGTCGACGCCATAGCCTGGCAGGGTGGAGAACGGGTTCAGGCGAGTGCCGAGTGCCAACACGACATCGGCTTTGGAGATCAACTCCATGCCGGCCTTAGACCCGTTATAGCCGAGCGGCCCGCAAGCCAGCGGATGGTTGCCCGGGAATGCATCATTGTGCTGGTAGTTGCAGCACACAGGCGCGGTCAGGCGTTCAGCCAGGCTTTTCGATGCCTCGATGCCATCGGCAAGAACAACACCAGCACCGTTCAAGATGACCGGGAAGCTGGCTTCCGACAGAAGCTTGGCTGCAGCGGCAATTGCTTCTTTGCCACCTGCCGGCCGCTCAAAGCGCACGATCTGCGGCAGCTCGACATCGATGACCTGGGTCCAGAAATCGCGCGGCACATTGATCTGCGCCGGCGCCGAACCACGCCAAGCTTTCAGGATCACACGGTTCAGCACCTCAGCGACGCGGCTCGCGTCGCGAACTTCTTCCTGGTAGCAGACCATATCGCGGAACATGGCCATTTGCTCAACTTCCTGGAAGCCGCCCTGGCCAATGGTCTTGTTGGCGGCCTGAGGGGTCACCAGCAACATTGGCGTGTGGTTCCAGTAAGCGGTTTTGATGGCCGTAACGAAGCCGGTCACGCCGGGGCCGTTCTGCGCAATTGCCATGCCCATCTTGCCGGTGGCGCGGGTATAGCCATCACAAATCAGACCGCCATTGGTTTCGTGGGCCACGTCCCAAAACGTGATGCCGGCCTTTGGGAAAAGGTCGGAGATCGGCATGAATGCCGAGCCAATAATGCCGAAAGCATGCTCGATGCCGTGCATTTGCAGGACCTTAACGAAGGCCTCTTCAGTAGTCATTTTCATATGGACGCATCCTTCTAGAAGCTACCGGGCCTGAACCCGTTCACCATGCTGGAGAGTTAAACCAAAAAAGGCGCGCGCAGGCGACGCCGATTGCGTTCTGCGAGACCTCATTTTCGAATGGTGAGATCAACATAGGTGCTTAACTGGCCCCATTAAAGGTCCAGATTAGAATGATGGCAGTGCCAGTTTGGCCCTAAACCGAGCGTCCAGCAATGGCACCTTCGGCAAAAGCGGTGTGAAGATGCCGCGGTGCACGGCAATCACCGATCACTTTGAGGGGCAAATCAAGGGTCATCAGGGCCTCTGCCAAATGGTCCACGACACGGTTGCCGCGCCAATTGACCAGCACATCGACGTCTTCAATTGTCGCTTCCACTCCGGAGTAGATATTCCTTGTGACCACGTTGGGGCCCTCGGCCCGCACCACCTCCTCGCAAGGCCGGAACACGGCCCCACCGGAGAGGAACCGCTTGTAGAGCGGCGTGCGGATGTTAGGGTTGACCAGTTCGCCTATCGTAAAGTCTGAGCTGACGACTGTAACGCGATTGTCTTCCAGAGCCATATCCGCCGCTGAAAGCCCGGCACGGCCGCCGCCCTCATCGACGATCAGAATGTGTTGATCGGCCCGCGGAACCTGCAAGATCTCCCAAGGAGACGCTGCACGAATGATCTCCGGATCATGCCCAAGTATCGCAGGTGGTGCGGCAGGCGCTGAGCCGGTGGCAAGGATCACGCAGTCACAATCCAGATCAGCTACATCGCCGGATGTAATCTGCGTTTCCTTCCGGATCTGGACCTGCAAACCGGTGAGCTGACACTCGAACCAACTCAAAGAACGGGCGAACTCCTTGGTCTGTGGCGCTTGGGCCCACAGGCGGAATTGCCCTCCCAACGCCTTGCCCGCCTCATACAACACCACTTGGTGGCCCCGCTGCGCAGCCACGCGGGCTGCTTCCATGCCGGCAGGGCCACCACCAATAACGGCAACCCGCTTCACCTTGCTGGCTAGTATCTGCTGCCCCCATTCATGCTCCCTGGCAGCTTCCGGGTTGTGCATACACCTTACAGGCTTGGCCTCCGTTGCATTGGTGATACACAAGTTGGCACCAACGCAGGGGCGGATGTCGTCAATGCGCCCTTCTTCAACTTTTCGCACCAAGTCAGGATCGGCAATGTGTGCCCGCGTCATTCCAACCATGTCGGCATCACCATTGGCCAAGATGCGTTCGGCCATGCGGGGGTCGGTGACACGCCCTGAAGCAAAAACGGGAACATCCACCTTGGCTTTCAACGCCGCGGCCAGCGGCACAAAAAGGCCGTGGGGTGCCGGAGTTGGCGGCCAATGCTCCATACGCATAATACGGTCGTAGTTGGTGCCGGCCACAACATTCAAGTAGTCCAGTTTTCCCGCCGCGCACAATAAGGGCGCAATGATTTCCATATCGGCTTGGGAAAGACCGCCCTCGGTTCGTTCATCTCCCGGCAGTCGCAGGCCAACAATACATGCTGCACCGGCTGCCTCGCGTACAGCATCTGTCAACTCAAGCACAAAGCGCAGTCTGTTCTCAAGCGAGCCGCCATACTCGTCCTCCCGCTTGTTGGTGAGAGGAGACAGAAACGCCGCCGGCAGTTGTCCGAAAGCCCCAAGGATCTCGACACCGTCAAGCCCGCCTTCCCGAACCCGCGCTGCGGCCGTCGCATAGGCTTCGATAATCTCATCAATCATCGGCTTGGTCATCACCTCGGGCATCTCGCGCACCAGCTGCGATGGGACCGCCGACGGCGCCCAAAGCGGACGCATGAGATCCTGGTCGTTGACCGTTGCCGCCGCGTGGCCAAGCTGAACCAGGAAATGCCCACCTTCTTCGTGGATTGCGTCGGCCAAACACCTATAGGAGCCGACGATCTCTGGTTTCGTGTTGTCCAGCGTGCGGCCGGCCCCCACGCTGCCGGTGGCGTGGACCGAGGACGAGCCGCTGATCTGCAAGCCTGCCCCGCCCCGGGCACGGGCGCGCTGATAGGCAATGTAGGGCTCGCTCGCCAGGCCATCTTTCTCAAGGCCCGGCACATGAGCTGTAACAAGCGCCCGGTTCCGGATCGTTTTGGGTCCAATCTGCAATGGGGAAAGGAGATGTTCGAGACGTTCAGCCAAGGAGCTGCTTCCTTACTGCGTTTCTTTCACCCCACTGTGTCACGGCTCCGAGATGGTGTGAAGTCTTCACCTTCCTCGGGCTGGAGCCACGGGTAAACCGTGATAGATTAGCAGCCAAGAACCGCATCGGAGGGGCAGTTGACAAAAGCAGCATCCAGAGGCCGGGCCCGCATCGGTGTCGTCGTGCCGGTGTCGAACACCAACTTGGAGCCTGACATGGGTCTGTTGCGACCGGACGGCGTTTCAGTGCACTTCGCGCGCGCCGGAGGGTATGATCTGGACGCGGTTCCGGATTCAGAACAGATGCGCCAGTTTGCATTGAGTTCGCTGGACCGGGTCATCTCGGACCTTTCGGCAGTGCGACCTGACATTGTGCTCTATGGCTGCACATCTGCCACCCTGGCTCATGGCCCTGATTTCGACCGCCAATTTTGCGCCAGCATCAAAGCAAAGTCCGGGGCCCACGCTGCCACGGCCGCCGGGGCGCTGGTGAATGCTCTGACCCGCCTTGGCGTTCGCAGGATCGCCTTCAGTTCACCCTATGTCGCCGCGCTCAACGATGAGGCGATCGGCTTTCTGGCCCAATCAGGATTTGAAACTGTGTCGCGAGAGGATGTTGCTGAAGATCTTGGCAATTACGGACAAGGGGCCCTCACGCCCCAAGAGGTTTACGATCTGGGCAAAGCGGCAAACAGCGCAAGTGCGCAGGCGCTAGTGTTGTCGTGTACCGAGATGCGGGCCGTCGAGGTTGTCGAGGCGTTGGAACGCGACCTGGCAAAACCCGTGGTCACAAGCAATCAGGCCTTGATGTTCACAGCCAGCGTCCTTCTCGGGCTGGAACCAGGCTCGGTGCCATCGTACGGACATCTCCTGAGTGATAAGGTTCTGGCCGGCGCTCAAGCTGCGGGGATGATTGCAGCTTGAGGCTCATTCTCCAGGCCGGTAGCCGTAGAGCTCTGCTGCTTCAGCACGAGAGATGTAGCCGCGTTTCAGATCTTCTTCCACCGCTTCACGCGCGCGCTGCTTGGGATCCCCAAAGCCTCCACCCCCTGGGGTCTGCATGATGAAGGTCTCACCGGGCGCAAGCTCAAATTCACCCTTCCCCGCAAGCACCTCACCAGAACTGAATGAGATATGCCCACAAGCGCCGTCGCCCCCGCCGTCACGGCCGCGGGCCGGATATTTGACGCGCTCCAGCGAAAGAAACAGGGCGACAGGGGTGCCGTCCGCGCTCTCCAATTCAAGTGTTTGCCCAAGCCCGCCGCGCTGCTCGCCAGCCCCGCCCGACCCCGGTCTGAGCTCGCGCCTGTGGACGATCAGGGGTGCCACGCTCTCGGTGATCTCAACCTGCGTGCCCCAAACCCCGCTGGGATAGGCGGTGGCTGAAAGACCGTCCTTGTGTGGCCGAGCGCCGGTGCCGCCATTGTGGGTCAGCTCCACCGCGAACTCGGTCGTGGTACCGCGCCCACTGGTGTTGGGCAGATTGCGCATGGGCACGTCATACATGCACGAGGCCCCCTCCGCGGGCACCCGGTCCGGCAAGGCTTGCGCCAGACAGCCGAACGCAAGATCGGGCATGAGCTGGCCGATCGTGTGGCGCATCGCAACAGGGGCCGGGAATGGCGCATTTACGATGCAGCCCTCCGGTGCAGTCACCTTGAAGGGGGCAAGAGAGCCGGCATTGTTGGGCATGTCGGAGCCCACAATGCAGCGAATGCCGAACACGGCGTAGGCGGTCGCGTAGTTGAGCGAAACGTTGATGCCGAACTTCGAACATGGCGATGAGCCGGTCATGTCGAGCACCATTTCACAGTCCTTCACCGTGAGCTCGGCCTTCAGGTCGATCTCAAAGTCATAACCGTCCAGTTTGAGCTCATAGCAAAACACACCATTCGGCACTTCAAAGATGGCGTCCCCTGCCGCGTCCAGCGATGTGTCGATGATGTGGTCTGCAAGTTGGGTCAGGTCTTCCGTGCCAAACTCGGCCATCATCTCAAGCAAGCGCAAACAGCCCACATCGCAGCTGGCCATCAGCGCATAGGCATCGCCCTCGTTCTGCACCGGCTCGCGCGAATTGGCCTTTATGATGTCGAGCAGCATGCGGTTCACCTCTCCCCTGTCGGCCAGCTTGACCGGCGGCAGGAACAGACCCTCGTCATGGACATCCGTGCCCTCCGGCCCCATGCCGCGGCCGCCGAGATCGATCAGGTGCGAGGTGCAAGACGACAAACCCACGACCTTGCCGTTCAGAAAGGCCGGCTGAACAAGCAGAAAGTCATTGAGATGACCGGAGCCGATCCATGGGTCATTGGTGAGATAAACATCGCCCGGGACCATCGTCTCGACCGGGAAGTGGTGCAGCATCTTGGCAACGGCCTCGGCCATTGTGTTGATGTGGCCGGGCGTGCCCGTCACGGCCTGAGCCAGCATCCGCCCCTTGAGATCGAAGATGCCGGCCGAGATGTCGCCGCACTCGCGTACGATGGGCGAGAACGCCGTGCGGATCAGTACCTGCCCCTGCTCCTCGACCACAGCGATGAGGCGGTTCCACATCACCTGCAGATCGATACTGGAAAGCGGCTTAGCCATTGGATGGTTCCCCTTCTGCGGTTCGGGTGAGGATGATATTGTGGCCCAGATCGATCTCAACATCGTAGTGGGCATCGACGAAGGTGGTGGTTTGCGGTTCCGCGATGAGCGCGGGCCCTCTGAACCGCTGCCCCGGCGCTAGGTTCTGTCGTTGCAGCACCGGCACAGCGCAGCTTCCACTCGAATTGCGAAGGTAGGCCTGGCGGGTCTTAGTTAGCGTGGGCCCTTCCCCTTCTGGCGCCCGCCCTGCATCAGCCTGCTGATTGGACGGGGTTGAGATCGTCAGCGCCCAGTTCATGATTTCAATCTCCATGCCCGCAACAGAACGGTGAAACTGGGCCCTGTAAGCTGCATCATATGCCCCGCGCATGTGGTCCAGATCGTCATCTTCCAGATCGCGCAAAGGCAGTGGCACTTCGATCTCATGACCCTGCCCACGGTAGCGCATAAAGGCGATCCGGCGCTGGGTCAGCTGGGTTTGTTCGGTGCCCCCAGAGACGATAGCCGTTGCTTCTTCGACCATTTGACCGAACAAACTGTTCACCGCCTCTAGGTCCATTTCACCGAACGTCATATAGAGACTGCGCACAATTTCGTAGGACACGGGCGCGCTGAGAAACCCCACCGCGGACCCCACGCCAGGATTTGGCGGCACGATGATGCGGGGCACGCCAATCTTGTCTGCCAGGCGCGTGGCATGCAGTGGCCCGTTGCCGCCGAAGGCGATCATCGTACGGCCGCTGGTGTCCTTGCCGTGTTCGGCAGCATGGATACGGGCCGCACTTGCCATGTTCTCATCGACAATCTGCGAAATCCCGTAGGCACTCTCTTCGGGCCCAAAGCCCATCGGGGTGGAAACGGCCCTTTGAATAGCCTTAAGCGAGGCGTCAGGATCAAGCTCAAGCCGTCCCTCGGCAAAATGCGCAGGATCAATGTAACCGAGCGCCACGTCGCTGTCGGTCACGGTTGCCTCAGAACCGCCGCGGCCATAGCAAGCCGGCCCTGGCGCAGCACCGGCACTTTCCGGGCCCACGGTGATGCGGCCAAGCCGGTCAACGCCGGCAATCGAGCCCCCGCCGGCGCCGATCTCGATCATTTCAATGACCGGAATGCGAACAGGGAGCCCGCTGCCTTTGATAAACCTGGCAGCGCGACCGATCTCAAAATGACGGGAGGACTGAGCATGTCCATTGTCGATCAGACAGATTTTTGCAGTCGTGCCCCCCATGTCGAACGACACCGCTTCATCGCACCCAGTGGATCGAGCGATCTCGCACGCCAGGATGGCGCCTCCGCTCGGACCGGATTCCACCAATCTGATTGGGAACCTGACGGCAGTTTCCAACGTGGTCATCCCGCCACCTGAGGTCATGACGAAGAACGGACACGCAAACCCGTTCTGTTTCAGGGTGTCATCAAGCGCCCGAAGATAGCGCTCCATCAATGGCATCACGTAGGCGTTGGCCAAGGTGGTGCAAAGGCGGTCGAACTCCCGAACCTCGGGGCTCACCTCGCTCGACAGGCTTACCGCAAGCTCCGGCCGCTTCTGGCGAATGAGCCGCGCAAGCGCAAGTTCGTGCACATTGTTGGCGTATGAATGCAGCAAACAAATCGCAATGCTGGACACACTCTGATCCTCAAGCTCATCAAGCACTCGGTCCAGTGCGCTCTCATCCAACGGCTTCAGCACCTCGCCTTGCGCCGAGATGCGCTCAGGCACCGAAAAGCAGCGTTCTCTTGGAACGTAAAGATCCGGCTTGTCGATATTGATATCGTATTGGTCGTAACGCCGCTCATAGGCGATTTCCAGAATGTCGCGAAAGCCTTCCGTGGTGATCACTCCAACTGTTGCCCCTTTACGCTCAATCAGAGCATTGGTGGCGAGCGTGGTGCCATGAATGAAGCTGCCGATATCGGACGGTTTCAATCCCGCCCGTCGCAATGCATCTGTCACACCGGTCATCGCGCCAGCGACTGGGTCAGCGGGCGTTGTGAGGCATTTTGCGGTAACGTAGGCGTTCGCCATGCCTGGCGGTGCGATTGCGACGTCCGTGAAAGTTCCGCCGATATCGACAGCCATTCGGGCTTTGGTTTTTGAAGACATTTTGACCAGGGGTGAGCTTGAATTGGGGACCAACCCGTCACCGCTGCAATAACCAAAAACGAGGCGGGTGCGTTAGAGAGCCACGCACCCCGCACAGGGCACTAGATTATGGCCTTCGTGCCTACGGCCAACCTTTAACCCTGCGACTTGTGGCAACATCTTCTGCGTTCCACCAATTGTGCCGATAGCCAGTTAGAACATTGCAGAAAAAATGGTCAAGTGAGAAATTCTACCTTCGTCTCAGCTGGTTACAGAAACTGAATTTAGTCCGTGCGCGCCACAATTCGGTCTAAATTTGGTTAATATCATATGTATCTTCAAACATGCTTAACGAAAACATAACACCTTGGGTTAAGCGTGATTGGTAGTTAGGCGCCTTGTCTCTTGGGGATTGTGCCTTGGGTGTGTTCTGTGTTGGCGTTTCTCGCCCGGAGGGGATCCATGCGTGGATTTTTGTTAATCGCCGGTTTGGCGATCATACTGAGCGGATGTGTGAGTTCGGGAACGAGCTCCACGAAGTCTTATAGAGTTGCAGGGGCTGGGCACGACCGCTCAATTTCTTCATCCAGCCTCAAGGTCAAAAAGAAAAAAAGGCGGATTGTGCGCAAGCGTGTGAAACGCAGCAAGAGGCGTGTTCAAATCGCCAGGCGGCAATCCACCCAGCGCATGGGCAAGTCAAATTTGGCCACCTATCGCGTGGCTAAGATCCGCAAGGTTCGTGGCCGCAAAGCCCGCCGAAAAGTGCGCAAACGCATTGCCAGAGCGCGCACCCGCGGCCGTTTGACCACCGCACGCAAAAGCCGGGTTATGGCCGCTGTAAGGACGCACGCCCGCAACGCCGGAGTTTCTCAGTCCGTTGCCCTGGCGGTCGTGCGCCAGGAGAGTTCTTTCAATCCAAGAGCGCGCGGCGCGGTTGGCGAGATCGGGCTGATGCAGGTGAAGTGCGCAACGGCCCGCTCGGTTGGATACAGAGGGTCCTGCAAAGGCCTCTACAACGTGAACACCAACCTGAAGTACGGCATGCGCTACCTGAAGAAAGCCCTGAAACGTGGCAGCGTGGGCTACTACAATGCCGGCATCCATGCGAAGCGTTTGCCCAGGCAGGCTAGAAAGTACGCCAGCTCCGTGCGTCGCAAGCAGCGTAACTATTAGAACAACTTAGACGGCCGGCCCCTTCATCCCATGATGAAGGGGTCGGCCATCGGCTTTCCTGACACTTCGATCATTGTGCCCTTGGTTTCGGTGAAATCACGGATCGCATCGATGCCCGCTTCGCGGCCATAACCACTGTTGCGGAACCCCCCAAACGGCGTCATCACCGACGATCGCCGGTAGGTGTTGACCCAAATGCGCCCTGCCCTGATCGCCCGGGCCATGCGGATGCCACGGGCTGCGTCACGTGTGAACACACCGCCTGCAAACGCGAACTCAGTGCCATTGGCAAGCTGCACGGCCTCGGCCTCATCTCTAAACTTGACCACGCTTAAGACCGGCGCAAACAGTTCTGTTTGAACGCACGGCAGGTTCTGATCATCACATTCAAGGATGGTGGGCTCGAAATACCACCCCCTGGTTAAACCGGCCGGACGGCCACCGCCGGTAATAAGGCGGGCACCCAGATCGACCGATTGCTGAATAATCCGCTCGGTGCGGTCTCTTTGCACCGGAGTTGCGAGAGGCCCCATCTGGGTGGCTTCTGCCAAAGGATCACCGACCACGATTGCCTCGGCCCGGGCTTTTAGCCTGGCGAGCATTTCATCGTACACACCTTCTTGCAGGAGCAAACGAGATCCGGCCGCGCAGCTCTGTCCGCTTGCTCCGAAAATCCCTGCCAGCACCCCGTTTACCGCGCTTTCAAGATCAGCATCATCAAACACGACCACTGGGGATTTTCCGCCGAGCTCGAGGCTCAGTTTTGCAATGTTGTTTGCAGTGCTTGGAATAATGCGCCGCGCCGTTTCGATGCCTCCGGTGAAGCTGATCCGATCGATCATTGGGTGCGCAGTCAGGCTTCGCCCGCACGGCTCGCCATGACCGCTGATCACGTTGAACGTCCCTGGCGGCAGATCGAGTTCAGCGACGATCGCGGCAAATTCCAGCATGGCCGCCGAAGCATGCTCGGAAGCCTTGACGATCACCGAATTGCCCGCTGCAAGCGCCGGCCCCACCTTGTTGGCGGCAAGTTGGATCTGCGTGTTCCAGGGCACAATTGCCGCAACAACACCCACAGGTTCGTGGGTCACGTACATCAGATTCTGGTCGGGCGCCAACGGCGGAACGTAACCGTTCACCTTATCGGCAAGGCCACCGTAGAACTCGTACATGGCGGCCACATTGTTGGCCTGCCAGCGGGTTTCGCGATAGAGCTTGCCGGTGTCTATGGTTTCGGTGCGGCCTAAGCTTTCCGCTTTCGGCTTGATCAGTTCGCCCAACTGACGCAGCTTTTTGCCTCTCTCTGTGGGTGCCGTGCGTTGCCAGGGCCCCTCCTCGAATGCTGAGCGCGCGGCCTCAACAGCGCGGTTCACATCAGCTTCGGAGGCGGCTGGAATTGCAGCCCAGTCCTCTTCGGTGGCAGGGTTCTTTGAGGCAAAACGCTCACCACCTTCAGCATCGCACCAATCTCCGGCGATGAACATCTTGTAGCGTTGCAAGTCAACGGTCATTTCAGGCCTTCCCATGAGGACAGGTCAACGGTAGCCTCAATGGTGCCAATTGCAACCCTCGCAACGGAGCGTGCGTGCCGTTTTCCTCTCAAGACCCTCAGCTATTCTTCGTGAAAGAAGGTACCGGCCCTGAGCTGGTGCTGATCCACGGGGTCGGGTCACAACATGGCGACTGGGAGGCCGTTGCGCATACCCTGGCCAGCCAGTTCACCATTCTGCGCTTTGACCTGCGCGGGCACGGCGCCTCCGAGTCTCCGCCGGGCCCGTATGAGATTGAAGACTTTGCCGCCGATCTCGTTGCATTGCTTGATGAACTCGGCTGGGCGCAACCCAACATCGCCGGGTTTTCATTGGGAGGGCTCATCGCCCAATGCATAGCTCTCGATCAGCCCAGCCGGGTCAACAAATTGGCGCTGCTCGGAACCGTGGCCGGACGCACCCCGGAGGAGCAAGAGCGCGTAGAAGGCCGCCTTGAATTCATCGCTTCATCCCATCCTGCCGACTATTTCGATCAGTCGGTATCCCGCTGGTTCACCGAGGCCTTTCAGGCCGCCCATCCTGAGGTGGTTGCGGCCCGCAAGGCGGTGGTCACAGCTATGGACGGAGCCGCCTACGCGGCTGCCTATCATGCGCTGGCCAAAACGGACCTTGCCGACCGCCTCGGCGAAATAAACCACGAAACCCTTGTCGCTACCGGTGAGGACGACATCGGTTCAAATCCCCGTATGGCGCGCTTCATGGCCGATACCATCGCGAACAGTCGATTGGAAATCCTGCCCGGATTGCGCCATTCCATCTTGCTGGAAGCACCCGAACAAGTGGCGGACCTTTTGGCTGAATTCTTCAATCCTGAAAGCTGAGAGAGCGAAACGATGGAACACATTTGGCGCTGGCCCACGGACCGGGTTCACCATTTGGCAGCTTCAGCGGCTAATCTGACATTCGTGGGTGGCGCCGGCGATTTCGACAGCACCGGCGCCGTACGCTCCAAAGGCGACCTGGACGCCCAAATCGAAGGCACGATGCGAAATGTGGCCGACGCTCTGGCCGTCGAAAGCTGCACGCTGGCCGACATTGTTCGCATCAAGGCTTACCACACAGCCGACTGTGACGATTGGAACGTAATTGCCAAGATCGCCGCTATCTTGCCCGATGACCCGATGCCGTGCATCAGCACCATCCCTGAACCATTGCAACCATTCGACGGGCAGGTCATTCAAATCCAGATCATTGCGCAGCGCGGCTGGCGCAGGTTTGCCGATATTCGTGCCGCCAACCGCCCTGTCCCGCCCGATTGGTCCGAGCATTTTGCGGGACGCAGCGTAACGGCCGGGCTGCGGGCCGGTGAGTTCATAACCATAGCCAACCGCACAGCCGCCGAAGTTGATGGAAGCATCGCTGCACCCGCAGATGGGGTAAGCCAAAGCCACACCATCATGAGCATCCATGAAGCCACGCTGGTCGAACTCGGCGCCGGCATGCAGGATTGCGTTAAGATGGAGGGTCACTTCTTCGGCACAACCCGCAAAGACTGGGCGCCGCTGGCCAAGGCACGCGCAAGTCATTTTGCCGAACCCGGTCCGCCGGCCACAGTGGTGCCCTGTCAGCGTCTCAATCCGGATGGGGCGGTGACGAAGATTGATGTTCTGGCCATGCGCGAACTCCGCAACACCTATGACAAGTACATACCGCGCGAAGACTTTTGGCCGAACCGGGTTTGGGACTGGCCTCTCAACTTGCCCTACCGCCAAGCCATCAAATTGCGCGACATGATCTGGCTTGGCGGCCAGGTGCCCTCAGAACCGTTCGCAAATACCGGCAAGCGCATGATGCCCGGCAACCTGGCTGGCCAAACCCTCATGACCATGTCGGTTGTTGAGGACTTGCTGCGCGGCTTTAACCGGCGCCCGGCCGACTTGAAACTGATGGTATGCTACTACACCTGCGCCGAGGGCCAGGAGACCACGCACCAGGTGCTCGACATTCTGAGCCAGTGCGTCGGCGGCGCACTGCCGCCGACAACTCTGGTGCCCAAGACCATGATGCACACACCGGAGAACACGGTTGAGATCTGGGGCGTGGCACAAGGCTAAGGGTTCGCTCACTTTGCGTTCGGGAAGAACAATTGCTGGCCGGCTATCTTGTGGGCCGCTATGTGGGCTTGGCCGGCCGGGCTGACCAGCCAATCAATGAAGGTTTGGCCAAGCTCGGCTTTCACATCAGGGCATTTTGCCTGGTTGACCAGGATCACGCCGTATTGGTTGAACAACGCCGTGTCGCCTTCAGTCAAGATTTCAAAATCGCCCTTATTTTTGAAGTTGATCCAGGTCGCCCGGTCTGTCAGTGCATATGCTCCCATGCCGACAGCGACGTTCAGGGTTGCGCCCATGCCGGAGCCTGTTGCGCGATACCATTTGCCTGATGCCGGTGCAGGATCAATGCCGGCTGCGCTCCAAAGGGCCCTCTCTTTTTTGTGGGTTCCGCTATCGTCGCCGCGCGAGGCAAAGGGCACCCCGCTGCCGGCAATCTTCTTTAATGCGGCAACCACGTCGCTCGTGCCCGAAATCTTGGCGGGATCTGCCTTCGGCCCGACAATCACGAAGTCATTGTACATCAGGTCGAGGCGCTTCACGCCATAGCCGCCTTCAACGAACTTCTGCTCTGCCGGCTTGGCATGCACCAGCAACACATCCCCATCACAGTTCTGGGCGTTGCGGATCGCCTGGCCTGTGCCCACGGCCACAACATGGGCCTTAATCCCGGTTTCAGCTTCAAATTTCGGCAGCAGATGATCATAGAGACCAGAGTTGGCAGTTGAAGTGGTGGACTGGACAAATATGGATTTGTCGTTCGCCCGGCCCTCCAAGGGCAGGACAAGAACGGATAGTAAAAGGCCCGCGAGCCAACTCACTCTTCTGGCAGTCATAAGCACGCTCCTTGTTTTGGGTCATCACACAACAATCCTGCCCTCCAGATAGGCTTGGGCGACTTTGCTGGTGGGACGGGTGAAAAAGGGCTCAGCGGCGCTCTGTTCAGCCACCTTGCCCTGGTGCAAAAACACTATTTCGCTTCCCAAACGCCTCGCCTGACCGATGTCGTGAGTGACGAAAATAATCTTCACGCCCTCGGCACAAGCACTTTTCAGGATGTCTTCAATCACCGCCACAGACGCGGGATCCAAATTGGCGGTAGGTTCGTCCAGCAGCATCACTTCAGGCCGGCAGCTCAAAGCGCGCGCGAGCGCCAGGCGTTGCTGCTCACCGCCTGACAACAATCGCGCCGGTCTTGCGGAAAGGTCAGACAGCCCCACGACTTTGAGCAGCTCATCGCGCCAACGGAGATCGCGCTTGCCGCGCACCTTCAAGGCAAAGTCAATGTTGGCGGCCACCGATCTGCGGAGCAGGACCGGGCTTTGAAACACCATGGCTTGACGCTGGCGCAGGGCGTCGGCCCCCTCCTGGCCAGCCCATGTGATGCTGCCGGCGGTTGGTGAGATCAAACCGTGAAGCAGGCGCAACAGAAGACTCTTGCCCGCACCATTAAATCCCATAATGACCGTGATCGCGGGCTCAAGGATCCTTAGGTCAATGCCGTTGATCAGCCTTTCCCCGGCAAGCTCAAGGGTCAAGCCGTTGATCTCTATAGGCATAAGCGCGTTTGTCGTGCTCTGCCGCTCAAGCATAGGCAAACTTTGCCGCCGCCTGTCGCATTAAGAACACCAGGGCGTTCACGGCCAGCGCGATGACCAGAAGAACCAGCCCCAGAGCCAAAGCCAGGGGCAGGTCGCCCTTGGAGGTTTCAAGCGCAATTGCGGTGGTCATGACCCGGGTCAGATGGTCAATATTGCCACCAACGATAATGACGGCGCCCACCTCTGCGATCGAACGGCCAAACCCAGCAAGCGCTACCGTCATCAGGGTGAAGCGCCCGTCCCAAAGCAGCGCTCCGACCTGCGCCCGCCATGGCACGTTCAAGGAGCGAAATTGCTCTGAGTACTCCGCATACAAATCCTCCAAGACCTGGCGCGACAGGGCCGCAACGATCGGTGTGATCAGAATGGTTTGCGCGATGATCATCGCCGTGGGGGTGTAAAGGAGTTGCATCCAACCCAGCGGACCGGCACGCGACAGGTGCAGATAAACGATCAAACCAACCACTACCGGCGGCAAGCCCATCAGCGCGTTCATCAGGACCATCACCACCGACCGGCCTGGAAACCTGCAGATGGCCACCAAAGCACCCAGGGGCAAGCCGATAAGGCAAGAGATCAGCAAGGCCGTCAGACTGACCCTGAGGGACAAACCGATGATCTCCAGCAAATCCGGGTCCGCTGACAGCAAAAGCCCGAAGGCCAAGCCGAACGCCGATCCATCATCCTGCATAATTTACAGAATCCTTCCAAATTCAGAAAATTATGCAGTTTTATGCAGTATCCTTTGAGTAAAAGCAAGCCATGCGACTGGGCACAATCCTTATGCACGCGCGGATATGAGCACCCGCCGGTCGAAGCTGACGCTCTTCACCAGGGCAAAGACCTCCGCGCCAGGCTCTAGCTCCAGTTCGACGGCAGATTGGCGCGTGATGCGCGCGCGCAGAGCCTGCTGGCCAACCCGCACCAAAACCTCTGCGAAGGCGGTGTCCTGCTCAGCGCGCACCTCCTCAACCACTGCCGGCAGACAGTTTCGGATACTCAAATGCTCTGGTTTGCTGAGCGCTAACGATACATCGCGTGCCCGGATGCGCAGACGCACCTGATCACCTTTGTTCAGCGAAGCGACCATGGGCATTTGCAGCTTCCGGCCGTCGAGATCCAGCAAGGTGAGCTGATACTCTGTGTCATTCTCGTTCACCCGGGCTTCCACAACTGCACCTGCCTCAAAGTTGCCAGTGAAACCATGCATGTCCAATTGCTGAAAAATCTCCGGCAACTCGCCTCGGAGCGCGACCTTTCCGTCAACGAGAATGATCGCCTGATCAGCCAGGCGGGCCACTTCGTCGACAGCGTGGCTGACGAATATCGCTGGGATGCCGAAAACATCCGGCACCTTCTCGATGAACGGCAAAAGCTCCCCCTTGCGCCTCACATCCAGGGCTGAGAGCGGTTCGTCGAGCAGCAGCAGGCCGGGTTGGCTGAGGAGTGTTCGACCTAAGGCAACCCGTTGTTTTTCGCCCCCGGAAAGCCCGCCTGGCTCACGCCCCAGCAAAGCGGAAAGATCCAGCGCGTCTACAACCTGGTCGAATCCAATCGTTCTTTGCTCTTCGGCGCTTCGCATCTCCGCGTAGCGCAGATTGCCTGCGACGCTTAGATGGGGGAAGAGGCGGCCATCCTGAAACACCAACCCAACGGGCCGGCGATGAGGTGGCAGGAACATGCCTCTGGCACTGTCGGCCCAAACCGTGCCGTTGAACACCACCCGGCCCTTTGCACCGCGCTCCAGCCCGGCCAAAACACGCAGAATTGTGCTCTTTCCACTGCCGCTCGGACCGAACAGCGCCGTGATACCGCTGAGCACAATGTCTTCATCAAGCTCAATGGTGAAGTCGGAGAACGCAAGCTCCGCAACAAACTCAAGCTTATTAACTGACATGAATGGGGAACCGGCGGTTGACGGCGTAGACAATAAAGAGGACGGCGAAAGAGAAGATCAGCAGGCCGGCCGAAAGCATGTGAGCTTCGCCATAGCGCAGGGTTTCGACATGCTCGTAGATGGCAATGGAGATGACCTTGGTTTCGCCGGGGATGTTTCCGCCAACCATCAGGACCACGCCAAACTCTCCAATGGTATGCGTAAAGGTGAGCACAGATGCGGTGAGGAAACCGCGCGCCGAAAGCGGCACGGCCACAGTGAAAAATGCATCAAGAGGAGAGGCCCGCAGCGTTGCGGCTGCTTCCATGGGTCCCCGCCCGACAGCTTCAAACGCGCTTTGTAAGGGTTGCACCATGAACGGCGCCGAATAGAAGATCGAGGCGATCAACAGGCCGGTGAAGGAGAAAGTGAGCGTGTTCCCGGTCATGCTCACCCAAAAGCCCCCGATGGAAGAATTTGGGCTCATCAGGATCAAAAGATAGAAACCGATGACGGTGGGGGGCAGCACGATCGGCAGCGCCGTGATAGCCTCGACAACCGGCTTGAAAGCAGAGCGCGTATTGGCCAACCACCAAGCCAGTGGTGCCCCGATGATGAGCAACACAAGCGTTGCAGAAGCAGCCAACTTCAATGTCAACCAGAGTGGGCCAAGATCGACCATCACCGATCCTCCGTCACATAACCAAAACGCTTCAGAATCTTGAAGGCCGCTTCGCTTTTAAGGAATTGGGCAAAGGCCGTCGCCGCGGGATTTCCGGCGGCTCGTCTTAGGATGACGGCATCCTGGTAAATGGGACCATGGCCGCCCGCGGGCGGCACCCAAAAGACGCCCTCTTGCCCCACGTTGACGCTCAAGAAACTGGAGTGCGAAATGAACCCGATCTCTGCATTTCCACTGGCCACCAGACTGTAGGTTTGCCCGACATTCTCTCCCATTACGATGCGTCCCTGTAGCGTATCCCAGAGCCCAAGTTTCTGCAGCACATCGCGGGCAGCGGCACCATAGGGCGCGAGTTCGGGATTGGGTATGGCCAGCTTTCTGAAGTCTTGCACGCGCAGAACCTCGGCTCCGTCCGCCAGATCACGCGAAGCATCGGCGCTCCATAAAATGAGCTTGCCGGTTGCATAGGTGAACCGGCTGGCCGCCACTGCAATCCCCGCCTCTTCCAATCGTTGAGGCCGTTCCTGGTCTGCCGATAAGAACACGTCAAAGGGTGCACCGTTGATGATTTGGGCATATAGCTTGCCCGTTGATCCCACAACCATGCGCAAGCTGTGCCCACTATGGTTTTCAAATTCGGGCCGAAGATGTTCAAGGGTTTCAACGAAGTTGGCAGCAACGGCCACGGTGACCTGTGCCGACTGGGCAACCGCAGCACCAGCCATAATGAGCCAGAGCGATGCCAACACACTCGCGCCTAGAGCCAAACACCTGCGCCGTACCAACAAGGTGAAGTCCCGATATTACCCTTGAACCATATCGGATTTTAGTTGGCGCAAAGCCTGTTGGCAACCGTCACGTCCCATCATCACCGTTGGCAAGCTGGCCCTGAAGAAACCTTAGGTCAGCCTGAGCCATCCGTTCGGTTTCCGCTTGAATGCGGCGGTAACGCTGTAGCAGATCTTCACCGAACGGCGTGAGTGTCGCCCCGCCCTTGCTCGCCCCGCCACGGCTGGTCACGACCACCGGCGCACTAAAGGCATCGTTCATGGTGCCGATTAGTTGCCAGGCGCGCTTGTAGCTCATGCCCAGCGTGCGCCCGGACTCGGCGATTGAGCCTGTTTCTTTGACCTTTTCAAGCAGGTCTACCTTGCCCGGGCCAATGGCAATGTCCGGACCCAGAACAAGCCGCAGCCTGGCGCCGAGATTTTTGTATTTGCGGGCCATATCCCTTGCCGTTTCCCCATCGTTCCCAGCAATGCTATCACACCTTAGCGCTCCCTTGAGCGTTCCGAAATGTGAGATTGTCCATGCCCTTTTCAGCACGCCGGCTTAGCGCTGAACCCATCATCCGCGCCGAGATGGATCAGAGGATGGGGCGCAACATTAACGGCCCGTCACTGATCAGGGCTCCCGATTGGCTCACATCGCCGCTGGGTCAGTATCTGCTCTACTTTGCTGACCATAAGGGCACGTACCTGCGCCTCGCCTTTGCAGATGCGCTCAAGGGTCCCTGGACGATCCACACACCTGGTTGTCTTGACTTGTCTCAATCCCTGTTCCCGACGGAGCTCTTGCCGATGGGTTCAAGGCCATCTTGGGCCGAAGAGCAAAGCCAATGGTACTACCCGCACATCGCTTCTCCCGACATTCATGTGGATCATCAAGCACGTGAAATTCGCATGTATTTTCATGGCATGCTCGCATCCGGCGAACAGATGACCCGTGTTGCGGTCTCCAGCGACGGACTAAACTTCCACGTCCACGCAGATGTTCTAGGTCCACCCTATTTCCGGGCATTTCAGTATGATGATTGGTGGTATGCGCTTGCCTTGCCCGATCATCTGCTGCGTTCACGCAGCGGGCTCGATCTATTCGAAGCCGGCCCAAAGCCGCTCAATCCGGCAACTCGCCACACCGCCGTATTGGTGCGGGACGATCGACTCTACGTGTTCTGGAGCGAGATCGGCGACGCGCCGGAACGCATTCATGCTGGTGAGATTGATTTAACGAAAGACTGGCGCTCCTGGAAATTAATCGGCCAGCATGAAGTTCTGCGAGCAGAGTTCGATTGGGAAGGCGCAAATGAAGCCATCAAACCGTCAGCTCCTGGTGCGGTTGATTATCCGGTCAACCAGCTTCGCGATCCATGCATTCTTGAAGACGGCGGCAAAACCTATCTGCTCTACAGCGCATGTGGAGAGGCGGCAATTGGAATTGCTGAGTTGACCTTGAGCGCTTAAGCCACGCGTTTCTCGCGTTCGGCAGCTTCCTTTAGCTCGTCTTCGGTGAGGAAGTTCGCGACTTGCTTCTCGAACACATATTCCGCCGAGCGCTGCGTTGACAGATCCATATCGGCAACCATAGGTGTTTCGGTATCAACGCCTTTCAGCCAAACCTTCAAAGCCTTGAACGGATGGGCGACCGTGTCGGCCACCGCTGTGGGCTCATACCCACAATGCACCATGCAGTCGGCACATTTTTCATACTTACCGGTGCCATAGGCATCCCAATCTGTGCCCTCCATGAGCTCCTTGAAGCTGTGCACATAGCCTTCGCCCACCAGATAACAAGGTTTCTGCCATCCGAAGATGTTGCGGGTGGGATTTCCCCACGGCGTACATTCATAGGCCTGGTTGCCGGCCAGAAAATCCAGATAGAGGCTCGATTGGTTAAACTGCCACTTGCGCCCGCTGGCGCGGCCCATGCGGAAGAGATCGCGGAAGATGGTCTTGGTTTGCGTCCGGTTCAGGAAATGCTCCTGGGCCGGAGCTCGCTCGTAAGCATATCCGGGCGAGATTGTAATGCTCTCAACGCCGAGCGTAGACACAAAATCAAAGAACTCTGCCACCCGCTCTGGTTCGGCATTGTTGAAGAGGGTGCAATTGACCGTAACCCTAAAGCCCCGAGAAACCGCTTCGCGGATCGCATCGACAGCAATCTTGAACGTGCCCTTTTGATCAACCGCCTTGTCGTGTTCATCTTCCAGACCGTCCAGATGAATGGAAAACGTCAGATAGGGTGACGGGGTATAGTCTTTCAGCTTCTTCTTCAAAAGCAGAGCGTTGGTGCACAGATAGACAAACTTCTTGCGGGCAACAATTCCCTCAACTATCTGTTTCATTTCCTTGTGGATCAGAGGCTCGCCGCCAGGAATTGAAACAATCGGCGCTCCGCATTCATCCACCGCTTGAAGACAATCTTTCAGCGACAGGCGCTTATTGAGAATTTCGTCGGGATAATCGATCTTGCCGCAGCCCGGACATGCCAGATTGCAGCGGAACAGCGGCTCAAGCATCAGCACCAGTGGATAGCGCGTATTACCTTTGAGTTTCTGCTTCAGAATGTAGGCGCCAACCCGCGCCTGCTGGATAATCGGAACAGCCACGCTGAATAGTCCCCGCAATCCCTGTTGAATTGTCGTTTGAATTGGTTTGGCCGCAATTGCAGCTCACGTCAAGTCACGGATGCGCGGTGGAACATGGCAGTTGGGCAAGATTAGGGCCAAATTGCATTGCCGGCCACTTCAGGGGAAGAAGCGGCCGGCAACGACTTGGGCCGGAGGGCAGGAGGGAGGTTTTTAGGCCAACCGCAGGGCCATGAGGTCAGCTTGCGGCAGGCCAATATCGTTGAGCAGATTGCAGGAAATGCGTGTTGGGGCTTGAGGCGACTTCAGCAACCGCGTGCAGGAAGAGAGGGCCCGAAGAGCTTGTCCGATCAGAGCCGCTGGATCCGGTGCTGATTTCAATGTTGAAGGTGAGGCGGTAGCGGCGGTCATCATCTTAACTCTTCTGGGCGTTTGTCTTGCTTGTTTCTCATCTCGTCTTGCTTGCTTGAGAACGGGTTATACCCAAGCCCTGTTTCAGCCTGATGTCTTGCAGCCAGCAAAGTGTTTCAATTGTTTCGCGCCCGAGCCGGCAAGCCGTCTCAACGCAAGCGGCGAACACAAACGGTCAACCGCCGAAGGACCGTCTGTGCCGGGGCCGCAAAAACCAATCCACCAGCGTGGGCAGCACGATCAACGTGCACACCAGGGTCAGGATGATGGCGATGGTCAAAAGCTCCCCCATCGACGCAGTTCCGCGGTGACTGGACACTGCAAGCGAACCAAATGACGCGATGGTGGTCAGAGCGCTTAGCAAAACGGCACGCGGCGTGGACGTCTCAAGAAGCTCGGCCTGATGACCGGCCGCAATTTCTTCTCGGGTTCTCATCACAAGATGAATCCCGCTATCGACCCCCAGGCCAATGAGGAGCGGGAGCACGATGACATTGGCAAAGTTGAAGGGAATGCCGAGGATTACGGTTGTCGCCACCAAAAGAACACCAGCGAGCATAATCGGCAGCAGGACCAAGATGACATCCCCCACCCGCCGAAGCGCCAGAAACAGCATGACTGCAATGAGCAGAGCCGCAACCCCTGTTGCTTGTATCATTGCGCGGGCAACCACATCCGCGCCTCCGATGATCTCAACCGGTGCGCCGGTTGCATGAGGTGCCGCAGACCTCACCGCGGAAACGAACCGCCTCATGGACGCATCATCGTTGATCGCTTCGCGCGGCATAATGTCGAGCCGGTATTGACCGTCTGCAGACAGGTAACGGCTGCGCAAACCAGGGTCCAGGGTGTCCACGGTGATGCGTTCCACAATCAGCTTGCGTCTAAGATCTCTAAGTTCTGGGAACAGTCCGGAAAACAGGCTGACCTCCAGTTCACGATCGCGCTGCGCACTCTTGGTCGCGGCGTTCAGATAGATGTCGATGGTTCTGCGGAGCTGCTGGGCGCTGGTGCGCACTTCTGCCGGGGCCGACTTGAGCATCTCTAACGCTGACAAAGACGCTCTCAGTCCAGCTATCGCTTCGCTACGAGCATCGGCTCCCCGGTCAGGCAATTGGTTAGACGTCGGCTCGGGGATAATGGAGCTAAGATTGCGCATGCGGGCCAAGCGCTGGGTCTGATCGGCAGGCACAAAACTCAACGCGCTGACCACATCATCAACTTCGTAGACCTCTTCCAATCTGCCTGACATCAGTCGGGCCTCAGTGGCGTTCCCAACCACCAACTCGGCGATGTAGGAAGGCGAATCCCGGTCGTTGCTGAGTGTCTTGAACACCTTAACGGCGGGAGCTTCGGGGTCTTTCAGCGCGATGGGGTCGCCTTCGAAAACCGCGCTTGGAGCCACGTACATCGCGGCTATGCCGGCAATCAGGACGATCACGGTCAGGTGCTTGCGGATGCGGTACCCTGGTGCCCGGATGTGCCACGACAGAAGCGGATAGCTTGGCTTACCGGGATTCCCAGGCATCAGCGCCAGCAGTGCAGGCAGCAACGTCATGGACAGCAGGAAGGCAATGGCCATCCCACCCGCCGAGATCACGCCCAACTGGGCCATGCCGGCAAAGTCAGTGGGCGTGAAAGCCAAGAAGGCCAGTGTCGTTGTGGCGGTGCACAGCAAGAGTGCCGGTCCTGTCATTGCTGCAACATCTTCCAGCACTTCGGCGGCATGTCCCGGCAAGGCTCGCTCTTCTTCAAAACGCAGCGCGAAGTGGATGGCAAAATCGATCCCCAAACCGACGAAAAGAACCCCAAAAGCAACAGAAATCAGATTGAGATGACCGATCGACAGGGCTGCGAAGCCGGCGGTTAGCATCAGCCCCACTATCAACATTGAGAGCGCGGCCACCACGAGCCGCCACGATCTGACGCCGAAAACCAAAACACAGGTCACCAAGATGAGCGATAGGATACCGGCGAGACTGGCCCCATCTGCCACCGTGCGAAGCTCTTCAGAGCTCATCGCCGCTTCGCCGGTAAAGCTGACTTTGACCTGGCCTGACCGTGTCACCTCCGGGTCGCTCGCAAGGCGCTGGGCGGTGCTGATAGCTGCCTGTGCCGGTTCCAAGGCAGAGTAATCCAGAGCCGGTTGAACGAAAATGTAATGACGCTTGGGGCCAAGCTTTATGTCGGTATCACCAGGCTGCTCCTTCGGTCCGGCCAGAGCGGCCCGCCAATCCACGGGAACGGCGCGGTCGGAAATCTGGGCGCCCACCGCCGATTGCACGGAGTCCAGGAAATCTGCAAAACCGTCAGGAATGTTCTTCGCACCGCTGTTGACAAGTCCGCCCACCAGCCCGGCCAGCCCGGGAAGGCTGGGCTCGGCGACAACCGCTTGAAGCATAGGCGCAGACGCTTGGACCCGGTCGGCAAGGGCACTGAACCGCGCTGGCGGCATATACAAAAGAGCGTTAAGATCAAAGAACGCAGATACGCCTGGTGAGTAGATGTTCTTGAAGACATCCGGCCTGTCTGAGAACGATATCACCAGTGATTTTGCGGCCTCGCGCGCCGTTTCAGGTTCGTCCGCTTCAACCACGACAATGAAGTTATCGGCAAGGGCCGGAAAGCTTCTGTTCAGTTCGGCAAAATCTTGACGGAACGGCAGATCCTTGGCGATCATGGCATTGGTGTTCGTGTTGATCTCCAACTGGGTCACAGCAATGGCGAGGCCCACCAGCGCGAGTACGCCATAGCCGGCAACGATCAATGGCGCGCGCCGCGCCGCGTTGCCCGCGAGCAGCGCCAGCGCCTCTGCGATATGATGCGTTATACGATTGTCCCAAGCCATCAGGGCGTTTTAGAGCAATGTTGGCGCTGTTTGAACAACGATTAGAGCGAGACGGCCCCGCAAGATGAGCAAAAATCATCCGATGCGTTATGGGCCCGCACAAATATCAGAACGTGGTCATTGTTTTGCCTATATCGCATCAATATATGATGGTCTGATATATATGTGACTTTCCCTTGAGGCCTGAGCCACCAACAAAGGCATCGGCAAACAGCCTTCCGAAGGGCTGCTAACGACAGGTCGCGAGGGCTGGAGACGTCTTATGAACATACGCACCCTTTGCCTCGGTATCCTCTCATTTCGAAATGCCACAGGCTATGAGATCAAAAAAATGGCCGAAGAAGGTCTATTTAGTCATTTTGTTGAAGCGAGTTTCGGCTCCATCTATCCGGCCCTCACGCGCATGACCGACGAAGGGCTTTTGACCTGTCGCTCTGAAGCACAAGATGGCAAGCCGGACAAGAAGGTCTATTCCATCACCGAAGCTGGTCAGGAGGAGTTGAAATCGGCCCTGACCATTCGTCCCAAGAAAGACAAGTTTAAATCAGAATTCCTTTTTATCATGCTCATGTCAGAGCATCTTGATCAGGATCATGTCACGGAGGTGCTGCAGCAGCGCGCGCGCGAGCTTGAGGAAGAGCTGGAGATGATTCGGGCCTGCGGCGCCGAAGTCACCAAGCCGGGCACCCGCTTTATCAATGGATATGGTCAAGCTGTCATTGGGGCTGCACATGACTATGTCTCTGAGAATCTGAACTTTTCCACCACGTTTGAGGAACCTGGCGAGACCCAAATGCGTACAACTCACGTGAAAGTTGACGCAGCTGAATAGCGGCAACGAAAACGCTTAAGGATATCAACACGTTATGAAAACCTCCTATCTCTGGGCATTGTTGATCCTCGTGGCCCTCGGCTTTTGGCTGGGCTCGCCCTATTTCGACTTCAAAACCATGGCGCGCAAGCCGGATTCTGCGGACGTCGCGACCGAAAAAACCACCGGCGCACAAAAACCCGAAAAGCTGTTCCGCGTCCGCGTGAAGACCTACAACACCTTGCCGCGGCAAGTGTCGGTGACCGTGCGCGGCCGCACCAAAGCATCGCGCCGCGTTGAAGCCAGGGCCAGGACCCAAGGTATCGTCGTGTCGTCGCCGTTGCGCGAGGGCGACAGGGTCAAGCTTGGCGACATAATGTGCACGCTGGATGTTGCCGAACGCCAAGCCCAACTGGCCGATGCAAAATCCAATCTGGCCAGCACCACCCGAGATTATGAAGCCACCGCCAGCCTGAGTAAAAAGAAGTTTGCCTCGGCGGCCAAGGTGGCTTCCGACAAGGCCAGGGTGGAGGCCGCCCAAGCTCGGGTGGATCAGATCTTGCGGGAAATCGAATACACTAAAATCACCGCTCCCATGAGCGGGATCGTCGAAGCTCGACCGGCGGAAAAGGGCAGTTTGCTGCAGGTGGGCACAACTTGCGCCGCCCTCATTGATCTCGACCCGATTGTCGTCACGGCCATGGTTTCAGAGCGGGACATCCGGTTTCTGAGCAGCGGCATGCCGGCCACCGCAACACTGGTCACAGGCCAGACGGTTAAAGGCAAAATTAAATACATCGCGGCAAAGGCGGACATTCGCACCCGGACATTTGAAGTGGAAATGGAAGCCGAAAATCCGGGCAAGAAAATCCGCGACGGTCTGACAAGCGAGCTCACCATCCCGCTGCAAACCGGCACGGCCCATAAGCTTCCAACCTCAGCCCTCACCTTGCGCGACTCCGGACAGATCGGTGTGAGCATCCTGGCGGACGGAAACAAAGTGAAGTTCATCCCCACCAAGGTTCTGGGGTTTGACCGCGAAGATGTCTGGGTCGCCGGCCTGCCGGATCCAGCCCAGGTTATCACCGTTGGACAAGACTACGTCCTGGACGGACAAGTCGTTGATCCTGTTCACGGAACAGATGCCAAGACCGCGGAGATCCGCCAATGATGCAGGCCCTCGACAGCATTCTCAGGCGGCCACGGGCCGTCCTGGCGATGATGTTGTTCCTTGTGTTCAGCGGAGTTTATGCCTACTTCGCGATTCCCAAGGATGCCCGTCCGGACATCCAGGTTCCCACATACTATGTCTCCATCCCCCTTGAGGGCGTATCACCGGAAGACGCTGAGCGCCTGCTCTTGAAACCTATGGAGGAGAAACTCCGAGGCCTGGAAGGTTTGAAGGAGCTCACCTCTATCGCCTCACTCGGCCATGGCGCCGTGATCGTGGAATTCGAAACCGATGTGGACACCGAAACCGCGAGCCAGGACGTGCGCGAGAAGGTGGACCAGGCCAAGGCGGATCTTCCCGACGATGCAAAAGAGCCGACAATCAATGAGGTGAACTTCAACCTCTTCCCAACCCTCATCGTGGCCCTGTCGGGCGACGTTCCGGAGCGAACGCTATATCGCCACGCTCGCGCTCTTCAGGACGAACTAGAGGCCATCCCGTCGGTCTTGGAGGCCAAACTGAATGGAGAGCGCGAAGAGCTGCTCGAAGTGATTATCGACACCAAGCGGCTGGAGTCTTATCAGATCACACAGCGCGAACTGTTCGATACGGTGTCACGCAACAACCGGCTGGTTGCGGCAGGAACCTTCGACGGCGGGCGAGGACGCTTTAGCATCAAGGTTCCCGGGTTGATCGAGACGGCGCGGGATATCTACGAACTTCCCATAAAGGAGGTCGACGGCACGGTCGTAACCCTCAGCCAGCTGGCCGATATTCGCCGCAGCTTCAAGGACCGCGCCACCTTCGCCCGCTTTAACGGCCGCCCGGCGATAACGATTTCGGTGGTCAAAAGAACCGGCGAGAACATTATCGAGACCAACGACAAGGTTCGCGAGGCTGCGGACAAACTGCGCAAGGACTGGCCCAGTGCCATCCACGTGGACTATGCGTTGGATGAATCTGAAAACATCCGTGAAACATTCAGCTCCCTGCAAAGCGCCATCATCACAGCCATCGCGCTCGTGATGATCGTCTGTGTCGCCGCCCTTGGCATGCGATCAGCCCTTTTGGTGGGGATTGCCATTCCCACATCGTTCATGATCGGCTTTCTCATCGTATTCATGTCGGGCCGCAGCGTGGACAACATGCTGATGTTCGGCATGGTCCTCACCGTGGGTATGCTGGTGGACGGCGCCATCGTAATTGTGGAGTATGCCGACCGCAAGATGGCAGAAGGCCTGGAGCGTCTGGAGGCCTATATTCAAGCGGCCAAGCGGATGTTCTGGCCAATTGCCTCATCCACCGCCACAACCCTTGCCGCATTCCTGCCCATGCTGTTCTGGCCCGGCGTTCCCGGCAAGTTCATGTCCAACCTGCCCACCACGGTGGTCATTGTGCTGACCGCATCGCTGGTCACCGCGATGATCCTGCTGCCGGTTCTGGGCTCCATGTTCGGCAAAACCGTGCAGCAGGACACAAGCGCTTCCAAGGCTCTGGCCGGCGACCAACAGACCGATCTGTCAGCATTGGGAGGATTTACCGGCCTTTATGCCAAGACGCTGGGCGTCCTCGTGCGTGCACCTTTTGTGGTTACGGTCGTTGCCTTTCTCTGCATGGCAGCCATCATCAACATCTACAAAACCAACAACAACGGCGTGACGTTCTTCGTGGACACCGAGCCCACCCAGTCCTTGCTCTATGTGCGCGGACGCGGAAACCTCTCTGCTGAAGAGAAGCTGAGCATTGTCCGAGAGGTTGAGGATGTTGTTCTGAAGATTGAGGGGGTTGAAGACGTTGCGACCCAAGCCGGATCCGGAGGCAACAGCGGGCCGGAACTTGGCGCCGGATTGGATGTACCCAAGGACGCCATCGGGCAGCTCACAATCGAGTTCCTGCCCTTTGCACAGCGCCGCGCGGGCAATGAGATCATTGCGGAGATTCGCCAGAAGGTCAGCCATATTGCCGGGGTCATCATTGAGGTGCGCAAGCGCGAAGGCGGCCCCCAAACCGGCAAAGACATTCGCCTCCAGGTGCGCTCCCATGACCGTGCACTTGCCAACCAAATGGCACGGCGCGTGCGCCAGCACATAGAAAACAACATGACCGGATTGGTCGATATTGAAGACGAAACCCCTCTGCCCGGCATTGAATGGAACTTGAAGATCAACCGCGAAGAAGCCGGTCGCTTCGGTGCCGACATCGTTTCGGTCGGTGCGCTGATCACGATGGTAACCGACGGCGTGTTGATCGGGACGTTCCGGCCTGACGATTCGCGCGATGAAGTGGACATCCGCGCCAGACTGCCGGAAAGCCAGCGCGCCTTGAGCCGGTTGGAGGATTTGCGGCTGCCCACCGAGAAAGGCCTGGTGCCGATCCGCAACTTCGTTGAACGCGAAGCCAGGCCGTCCGTGGACAGCATCATCCGCAAAGACGGCCGCACCTCGGTTTTTGTGAAGGCCAACACGATCCAGGGTGTTCTGGCCGATGACAAGGTGAAAGAGCTGGATGCATGGCTGAAAAGCCAACAGTGGCCCGAAAATGTTCAATTCGAGTTCCGCGGTGCCGATGAGGAGCAGAAGGAATCATTCCAATTCCTGATGAAAGCGGTGGCCGCATCCATCTTCATCATGTTCATGATCCTGGTCACCCAGTTCAATAGCTTCTACTACACGGCCATCACCCTTTCGACCGTGGTCATGTCGGTCATCGGGGTGCTCATCGGCATGCTGGCAACAGGTCAATCGTTCTCCGTCATCATGACCGGAACCGGAATTGTTGCCCTCGCCGGCATCGTGGTGAACAATTCCATCGTGCTGATCGACACGTACCAGCACCTGCGGGCACGCGGACTGGAGGTGGTAGATGCGGTGCTGCGGGCGTGTGCCCAGCGCCTGAGGCCTGTTCTGCTAACCACGATCACCACCATATTCGGCCTCTTGCCGATGATGTACCAGGTGAACGTTGATTGGTTCGCGCCAACGATCTCGATCGGGTCCGTAACCTCCACATGGTGGGTACAACTTTCCACAGCGATCATTTTTGGCTTGGGCTTTTCAACCATGCTGACATTGATTTTGACCCCGGTCTGGATCGCAGCGCCGGCCCTCTACAAAGCCCGCTGGCACCGGCTGCGAGAGAAGGTTTCCAATCGCAAATCGACCGCCGCCCCGGCATTTTCTGGCGGCGCAGCGGCCGAAGCGGCTCACGGACGGGGGCAGCCGGCAGCAGCCGAAGCAGCCTCAAATTCCGCCCCAAAACCTTTGCCAGACGCCGCTGAATAGTGTTCTAAACTTGTTGTGAAGAAGTCGATTTTGAGACCGAAATTGCCGAACTGAACCAAAATGGGACCGATATCGTCTCATGCCAAACGCTCGGCCTCGAGAAATAACCTATATTTTTCAATTTATTAACACCACACCTCTAAACTAAACCTGCGCATGTCGGATGGGAGGCCGGTGTCACCACTCGTTCTGCCAATTATGGTACAAAAAGGTCACACTCGTGATCTGGTTGCTTTTCGGTTCTTGCGCGGATGCCAGCTATTTTGCATGATTTTTGCAGAGTGGCGGAAGAATACAAACAAAAGAGTAACTCCAGGGTTGAGAACAAGAACATGCGTAGATCAGTCATTTTTACCGCCCTCCTCCTAACTGGGATTGCGGCTCCCGCTCAGGCCGATATCAAAGTTCAGATGCTTGAGCCTATCGTTGAGGCGAAAATCGACCTATCCAAGCAGCGGATGAACGTTGTCGTGAACGGCGAAACCGTCCACACCTGGAAGATTTCCTCAGGACGCCGCGGCTACAGCACACCCACGGGGTCTTACTACCCTTACCGGATGCACAAGATGTGGTATTCGCGCAAATATGATAATGCGCCCATGCCCCACGCAGTGTTCTTCCGCGGCGGCTACGCAATCCATGGCACAAAATCCATTAGCCGTCTGGGCAACCCTGCTTCCCACGGCTGCATCCGCCTGCATCCGGCCAACGCCAAGAAATTCTACGATCTGGTTCGCGCCCACGGTCGCAACCGGACCATGGTCGGTCTCACTGGCGGTTGGAAATACAAAGCAACCCGGGTAGCCAAGAAAAAGCGCCGCAAGATCCGGCGCCGCGCCGTAACGCAGCGCAACCGAGCCACCACTCAACGGACACGCCGCTCAACCCGACGCACCGGGCGCGGGCAAAGACAAGTTAGGGTGTTCCGCCTCTTTAACTAGAGCTGTCGGCCTTTCGCGCGTAATCTCAGACATTCGATCGTATCGGGAACGGTGCATTGCGCATTGCTATGCCCGTTGGCGCCTGGATGCGCACCTAAGATGCAGCCAATAGAGCTGCATCTGCCCGGCTGATGATGGCGAAGCCGACTACTTCTTTGCTTTGGCAAGCTTTCTGGCCTGAGGCACCCATTCTTCACGCTGGATCCTGCCTTTGAACTTCAACTGTTCGTTGAAGCTTTCAATATCAGCCTTTTTCCAGGCGGCAATCTCGGCGAAACTGGTTACGCCCATAGCTTTCAGCTGGCTCTCAATCTTTGGACCGATTCCGCTGATTTGCTTAAGGTCGTCCGGCGACGCCTTAACGGGCGCCTTGCGCGCAGCGGCCGGTTTCTTGGCAGGCGCGGCCCGCTTTGCCGGTGCCGACTTGGCTGCGGCGGGTTTCTTCGTAGCAGCAGTCTTGCGTGCGGCGGCAGGTTTCGCCGTTCCAGCGCTGCCATTGGACTTCTTCGCAACCTTTGCCTTGCGCGCACTCGCTGCGGCGGAACGCGCTGCGCCCGGAGCACCAAGCTCATCAATTTCGCGGTGACATTCGATCACATGATCATGCCCATGGGCATCAAGCCGCGCCGGCGGGTCGATCTTTTCACAGGTCCCTTCAATGGCAACGGGGCACCGGTCAAAGAATGGACAACCCACCTTGGTGATGGTCACGCCCCGGGAAATCCCGGCCATTGCCTCGCGCGTTCCCATAGTGTCTTCCAGCCAGCCCACGCGCATTTCCGGTACCGACGCGATAAGCAGCCGCGTGTAGGGATGGAACGGCGGCGAGAGCACCTGATCAACGGGCCCCTTCTCCACGACACGCCCAGCATAAAGCACCACAATCTCGTCAGCAAACGAGGCAACCGTCGACAAATCGTGGCTAATGAAGACGAACGACACCCCGGTCTCGCGGCGCAGGCGCTCAAGCAGCTTGATAACGTTTGCGCCAACAATCGTGTCAAGCGCGGACGTCACCTCATCGCAGAGCAAGACCTCTGGATTGGCGGCCAGGCCACGCGCCAAATTCACACGTTGTTTTTGGCCGCCGGACAGCTCGGCTGGATAGCGCCCCTCAAACTCTACCGGCAGTTCGACAAGGTTTAAGATCTCCAACACGCGCTCACGGCGCGCCCGCCCGGTCAGTTTGTGATAAAAGGTCAACGGTCTGCCGATGATCTCACCGATCGTCTGGCGCGGATTGAGGGCCGTGTCAGCCATCTGGAAGACAAACTGAACCAGCTGGAGTTCATCCCTCGCCCGGTCGTTCAAGGCGGGCTTCAGTTGGTTTCCATCCAGCAGCACCTGGCCCTCGGCCGCCGGCAGCAGTCCGGCCATGACGCGGGCGAGCGTTGACTTGCCGCAACCGGATTCGCCAATGACCCCAACCACGTGCCCCCGCTCTACAGAAACATTCACGTCGCGCAGAACCGTAATTGCCGGACTTCCGTCTGTGATGCGTCCATAACCAGCGGTTACGTGTTTGACCTCGAGCGCTGGCACCTCCCTGCGGTGTTCGCCTGTTGTGCCTTCACCCTGACCGGCCGCCGGGGTGGGGCGGACGGCAGCCATCAAACGCTTGGTATAGCTGTGGGACGGCCGATTGATGATTTGCTCAACAGGGCCCTGTTCCATAATCTCGCCGCTGTAGAGCACGACGATATGATCGGCAATCTGCGCCACAACGGCCAAGTCGTGGGTCACATAGATGGCGGCAGACCCTTCCTCTTCAATCACCTTCTTGAAAGCCTTGAGCACTTCAATCTGGGTGGTCACGTCCAGTGCCGTGGTCGGCTCGTCCAACACCAGCAAACTGGGTTTTTCCACCAGCGCCATGGCTGCCATCAAACGTTGCAACTGGCCGCCCGAAACCTGGTGAGGGTAACGCCCGCCAATCAGGTCAGGATCCGGCAGCTCCAATGCCTCATAGAGTTCGCGGGCCCGCACATCGGCCTGCGCTTGGCTCATGGCTCCGTGCAAGACCGCAGATTCCGTAACCTGTTCGCCAATCTTCAAAGCGGGGTTGAAAGTTGCCGCCGCGCTTTGTGCAAGGTAGGCCACATGTTCACCACGCCTCAAGCGGCGCTCTTCGGAATCGATGGTGATCATGTCCTTGCCGAGCAGGTTGGCATGCCCGCCGGAAAAGTGCAGTCCCGGCTTGGTGTATCCAAGTGAAGCCAACGAGATCGTCGTCTTGCCCGAACCGGATTCACCGATCAGAGCAACCACCTCGCCGGGGTTCACATCGAAGCTCACGCCCTTCACGATGGGGATTGGGTCCGCATCCCACGGGCGCGCTTCGATCTTCAGGTCTTTACATTCGAAAATTGGAGATGTTTCAGCCATTAGGTCATCTTCTTCGCAAGGCTGCCACCAGCTTGGGCAGAGATATCGTCAACGATCAGATTGATCGCAATGGTCAGCGAGGCAATCGCCAGCGCAGGTGTGATGGACGCCAACGCGCCACCAAACATTCCGTTACCCAGACCTTGCAGGTTTTCACGCACCATGCTGCCCCAGTCGGAGATTGGCGGTTGAACGCCTAGTCCCAGAAAACTGAGAGAGGAGATAAACAAGATCACAAAAACCAGTCGCAATCCGAAATCGGTTGCTAGCGGCATTGCCGCATTGGGCAGAACTTCGCGCGATATGATCCACCAAAGCCCTTCCCCCCGGGCACGGGCCGCCTCCACATAGTCCTGCACCATGATGTCTTGGCCAAGTGCACGGGCAATACGGAAGACGCTGGCCGCATAGACCAGTCCGGCTAGGCCGATCAGCAGAGGAATGGACGAACCGAACGCTGCGATAATGATCAGACCCAACATGATGTTCGGGAACGCCAGAATGGCATCAACCAAGCGGCTGAGCACGGCGTCCACCCACTTGCCGGCCACCGCTGCGGCGATGCCCAGGGTGATCCCCACAAAGTACGCCAGAAGGGTCGCAACAAAGGAGATGCCGATCGTGGTCCGGGCCCCCCAGATAATCCGCGAGAACACGTCTCTGCCGATATAATCGGTGCCGAAATACACATGCAGCCCCATGTCCGGCAGCATGAAGCTCGGATCGTCGATCGGATTGCCCAGAGCGTCATCTTCGATGAAATGGGATTCACCATACGGCGCAATCCAAGGGCCGATGACTGCCATCAGAACCCAGAAGGCAACAATCGCAACACAGACCTTTCCCACCATCGACAACCGCAACCGCGACTTTGGCGGCGCATCCGGTAGCTCATCATAAATATCAGGATTTGGGCCCTGATCGGCCGTGGCAGTTGTATCGCTCATTTGGGATGCCTCAGGCGCGGGTTAGACAGGATCGACGCAATATCGGCGATCAATATGAGAATGACGTAGGTGCAGCAGAATATCATCCCGCAAGCCTGAACCAATGGAATGTCACGCGTCTGCACACCGTCAACCATCAGCTTCGCCAGCCCGGGATAGGCAAATATGGTCTCAATGACCACCACGCCGCTCACCAAATAGGCCAGGTTGAGTGCGATCACGTTGACGATGGGCCCGATTGCATTGAGCAGCGCATGACGCAGAATGATGCGCTTGCGCGGCACGCCTTTCAAGATGGCCATCTCAATGTAGGGCGAGCCCATGACGTTCAAAATGCCGGCCCGCGTCATGCGTATCATCTGGGCAGACACCACAATTACCAAAGTGGCAATGGGCAAAGCCAGAACGTAGACCGACTTCCAAAAACCCTCCGTTCCGCTGAGGTAGGAGACCGCCGGTACCCAACCGAGTGAAACCGCCAGAAGCAGGATGAGGAAGATCGCCACGAAGAAGTCCGGCACGGCGATCAAGCCCAATGTGCCGGATGTGATGATACGGTCGAGCATCTGGCCGGGGAACATAGCCGCCAGCAACCCCAACGCAACCGACAATGGAATTGAGATCAGGGCAACGATTCCAGTCATGAACACCGTGTTGCCGATGCGGTTTCCGATCAAGCTTTCGATCGTCGCTCCGCCCGCCGCTGATATCCCCAGATTGCCGGACAGCAAATTCCCCATCCAAATGAAGTATTGCATGTACCAGGGCTTATCGAGGCCAAGTTCCTTTCGCAGCGCAGCCAATGTTTCCGGCGTCGCCTGTTGGCCCAGCCGAATTTGCGCTGCATCCCCAGGCAAAACTTGGGTTAACGCAAATATAAGCACCGAAACCACCCACAAAAGGACGATCCCGATCCCAATTCGGCGAATTATCATCTGTGACATCATTGGCGAAGTCCCTCCCAGCCAGATGCGTCTATTTATGACGTTTTCTTATTGGGATCATTGGAACATGCCCAAGCCCATATCTCAACCGGAAAACGGTAGAGTTATCCACCGGCCCGTCTCTTGCGAGACGGGCTAATGGACAAGCTCAACATTTTGGGGACTTACGCGTCCAGCCAGATGAACTCCGGCCATTCCATGCCACCGAAGGCGGCAATCGGAACACGTGGGAAGCCTTTAACTTTAGGCGACTTGGCGTCGATATAGGCGCGGTGCGTCGGAATCAGCGAGCCTGAACCTTCAGCACAGATCTTCTGAGCTTCACAATTCATTTCGCGGCGCTTGGCCGGGTCAAGCTCGGCGCGGGCCATGGCCAGCAACTGATCGAACCGCTCGTTCTTCCACCGGGTTTCGTTCCAAGGAGCGTCCGACTTGTAGGCCAGCGTCATCATGATGTTGGCGCTTGGGCGCATGTTCCAGGAAGAAACGTTCATCGGCTTCTTCATCCACACGGCACCCCAGTAACCGTCGTTAGGCACCTTCTTGATTTGCAGGTTGAAGCCTACCTTGGTGCACTCGCGCTGCATCAGCAGGCACATGTCGGTCATGCCAGGAGCAACTTCGGCCACATGCAGCTCGGCGCCGGAAACACCTGACTTCTTCAGGTGGAACTTGGCTTTCTCCGGATCATAGGGATGAGCGACCGGCTCATTGGCTTCCTTACACCAGTCTGCTCCGTAAGCTGGACCCACAGGCTGATCGTTGCCGATGGCACCGATGCCCTTCTGGATGACCTTCAAGATGCGGTCGCGCCGCTGCAGATGCTTGAGCCCCTTCACAAAGTCCGGATTGTTGCCCGGCTCTTTGTCGAGCATGCACGAAATGGTCGGATACGCACCTGACGGCACGGCGAACACTTCGGCATTCGGCGATTCCTCAATTTGCTTAAGCGCTTTGGGGTCAAGCTGAGCCATCATTTGGATGTCGCCAGACAACAGAGCGTTCACACGGGCTACGTTGTCGGTGATACCGAACGCCTCGAACTGCTCCACATAGGGGCCTTCGTGGTCGGAGTTCCAATAGTTATCGTTGCGGTCGTGAACAGAGCGCACACCAGGCTTGAACTCTTTCAAGATGTAAGGCCCAGTTCCGGTCGGTGCCTGGAAGTCGGTGGTGCCGTTCTTCACGATCTTGAAGTGGAAGGTGCCGAGAATGATCGGCAGTTCCGCATTCGGCTCGGCCATCACGGCCTTCACCGTGTGGTCGTCAACTTTCACCCAGTCTGTGACTGTGGCCACAAGCACCTTCGCCTTCGAAAGTGACTCTTTGCCCAGATGACGCTTCATCGAATAGACCACGTCATCAGCCGTGAACTTCGAACCGTCGTGGAACGTTACGCCCTTGCGCAGCTTGAAGGTCCACTCGGTTACGTCTTTGTTGGCTTCCCATTCGGTGGCCAGTTCAGGCCCCACCGTCAGGTCTTCGCGGAAGCGGGTCAAGTTATTGTAGTTCAATCGGCCGCGGCCATAGTCGAGCGACGATGTGAACAGGATCGGGTCAAGTGTATCCGACGGGCCGTGCAAGTCCCATGCAAAGCGGATTTGCCCACCCTTCTTAGGTGTTGAAGCAAGCGCGTCGTTCGCACCGGTTACGATGCTGCCGGCAGCCGCAATTGTGGCGCCAGATGCCATCAGGTAGCCCATGACTTCACGCCTTGTTGCGCCTTGGCGCAGAGCGGACGTGATCGTTTCACGATCCATCACGCTCAAGTCGTTGAAGTCCATGTCACCAGGTCTCTTTATCGTCATGTTGATCTATCCCTCCCAGGACAATTTTAATTTTGTGCGCCGAGCGCGCACCCTCTCCAACTCGGCAAATCGAGCCTTTTGGCCCGATCATGGCCGTAATCCTGCCATGCAGCACCTGTCGGTTCAACCAAATAAAGATTCACGTTGGTTAACTGCCCGCCACCACTGGCGGCCCTTAAAAATCTTTTGCTTGACCCTTCAGCTTGGCCCGATAGGGATGCTGTGAAACACGAAAGAACAAGGACTGAACAGCCATGAGCAGAAAGAACATCACAGTTGACGGCGGACCGCAGACTACTGCGGTCCACGCGGGAGAAACTCCGGATCCGGCCACCGGTGCATCGGCGCCGAATCTGGTGATGTCGTCGACCTACGTCACCGAAGAGACCGCCGGCTTTTCCGCTCATGACCTGGATGAAAACGCAGGCTTCCTCTACTCGCGCTGGTCCAACCCTACGGTGAGCCAGCTTGAACGTAAGCTCAGCGCTTTGGAGAACGCCGAAGCCACCTTGTGCTTTGCATCAGGCATGGCAGCAGCCTCCGGTGTGCTGTTTTCACTGCTTGGCGCAGGCGATCATTGCATTATGACCGACACCAACTATGCCGGCGTTGCCGAGATCGGCCGGGACACTCTGCCGAGGTTTGGCGTTGAGGTTTCATTGGTCGACGCGTCGAACCCTCAGAACGTGGCAGATGCGATCAGATCCAACACAAAACTGATCTGGCTCGAAACCCCGGCCAATCCCATCATGCGCCTCACCGACCTAAAGGCCGTGGCAGAAATTGCCAGAGCTCGCGGCGGGATAAAAACGGCCGTGGATTCAACATTCGCCACCCCGATCGCCACACGGCCAATCGACCTGGGCATAGATTATGTGATGCACTCACTGACCAAATATGTGGGTGGCCATGGCGATGCGGTGGGAGGCGCTGTGTGCGGCTCCAAGGAGGACATTGCCGCCCTGCGTCTTGAGGCCGGCATCCATCATGGTGGCGTGCTGTCGCCGTTCAACGCCTGGCTCATCATGCGCGGCGCGGCCACGCTTCCTCTTCGCATGCGCGCCCATCAGGAGGGCGCCCTCAAAGTGGCGGAATTTCTGGAAGCGCATCCCAAAGTGAAGAGGGTGATGTATCCGGGCCTCACCTCTCATCCTCAGCATGATCTGGCCAAACGGCAAATGGCAAATTTCTCCGGCATGCTTTCGTTTCAGGTGGACGATGGCGCCACGGTGGCCGACCGTATGGCCAAGGAGTTGCAGATCATCCACTACGCCGTTTCTCTGGGCCACCACCGCAGCCTGATCTTCTGGATGGACACAGCCGGGCTCATGGAAACATCGTTCCGCTTGCAAGGCGATCAGTTGGAGAGCTACCGGGCCTATGCGGGCGATGGCGTCTTCAGGATGTCTGTGGGACTGGAAGACGGCGAAGATCTGTGCGCCGACCTTGATCGTGTCTTGGGCTAGCCTTCGCGTTCATTCCTTGCCGTCGCATCCGCTGCTTCCAGGCGTTTGAAGCTGCGGTAGCTGAACGGGAACGTCGCCATGTAGCAGGTCACTAGAGCGCTCATCGTAAACCATGGGTAGGAAACCAACAGCACCGCGAACAAAACCGCCACGAGTAAGACCGGCAGCACCATGTTGCTGCTGATCTGTTTGCCAAGATTTTTGCCCGACCAAGTGGGTATGCGGCTCACCATCAACGAGGCGGCAAAGGCCATGTAGATCAGGATAAAGGGAGCCGCTTCCGGTCCGTCGATCACGTCGTGAAATCCCAGATAGAGAGGCAACAGAGCAATCGCGGCACCGGCCGGCGCAGGAACACCGGAAAAGAAATCCGCCTTCCACGCCGGCGCCTCCTCATCGTCAAGCGCCACATTGAACCGCGCCAACCGCAAGGCACAGCAAAGCGCAAAGGCAAGCGCGACGATCCACCCGAGATTCTTCAACGTGTCGAGCGACCAGACAAACACAAGCATGGCAGGCGCAACGCCAAAGTTGACAAAGTCGGCCAGCGAGTCCAGCTCGGCCCCGAAGCGTGACGTGCCCTTCAGAAATCTTGCGATCCGACCATCAAGAGCATCGAACACCGCCGCCAGCACGATAAGACTGACCGCAAGCTCATAGCGGCCAGCAATCCCCATACGGATCGACGTGATGCCTGCACACAGCGCCAGCAACGTGACAATGTTGGGCAGCAACAGCCGCATGGGCACAACCTTGAAACCGCGCCGTGTCGGGCTCGTCCGTTTTTGTGGGTCCAGGGGCGAAGGATCTGTCATGCTTGCCGCGCTTCGCGTTCGGGCTCATCTGAATTGAGATCGGCGAGAACCGTCTCTCCGGCAATAGCCAACTGGCCAATGCAAACCTGGGCCGACTTTCCTGGCGGCAGATAAACATCCACTCGGCTTCCAAACCGGATGAGGCCAACGCGCTCACCTGCGCCCACCAAATCTCCATCGTCAACGAACTTGACGATCCTTCGCGCCACCAGACCAGCGATTTGCACGATCCCAATCTTGCTGCCGTCCTTCAGCTCAAATGTGAACCCTTGACGCTCATTGTGCTTGCTCGCCTTATCCAGTTCGGCATTGAAGAACTTGCCCGGAACGTAGGTGATGTTGGAGATCCGTCCGGCATGGGGTGCCCTGTTCACATGCACATCGAACACATTCATGAACACCCCGATCCGCGTGACCGGCACAGCATCCAACGCCAGCTCTGCGGGCGGCAGCACATCGTCAATGGCGCAAACCCTTCCGTCCGCAGGAGAAATGATCAATCCGTCCCGCATGGGCGTGACCCGGTCCGGGTCACGGAAAAAGTAGGCACACCAGACCGTTAGTATAATGCCTGCCCAGCCGAAAACATCTGGCAAAAACAAGAATGCCAGCAACGTTACAGCGGCAAACAGGGCCACGAATTTATGCCCTTCTTTGTGGATTGGGACAAAAATGGAGGCGATTGAATCAAGCACTATGTCGTCCCCGGGCTCGTTGCCAAAACACTACCGGCCCTCCCTCTTGGCCTTGCGCATAAAACCTGATCATTCATGACGCCGCAATGCCCGCACTGGAGTTTTCCGCCGCTTCGCGCTCGGCCGTTCGGCCCCTCTCGGCTTCCGCCTCGGCAAGGCGTTTGCGCGCATCCTCTGCTTCCAATTGCCGGTTCCACAGATCCGCATAGACCCCGTTCAGCCGCAGCAGTTCCCCATGGGCTCCGCGCTCGGCGATGCGGCCGCCTTCAAGCACAATAATCTCGTCTGCATCCACAATGGTCGACAGGCGGTGCGCGATCACCAGCGTCGTGCGGTCCTTGGAGACACCGGCAAGTGCAGTCTGGATCTCTTGCTCCGTATAGGTATCAAGCGCCGACGTCGCTTCATCGAGGAGAAGAATGGGCGGGCCCTTGAGTATGGTCCGGGCGATGGCCACCCGTTGTTTTTCACCGCCGGAAAGCTTCAAGCCGCGTTCGCCCACCATGGCGTCGTAGCCGGCGGGAAGGGTCTGGATAAACTCGTGGATCTGCGCCAGACGCGCGGCCTCTTCAACTTCCTCATCGGTAGCGTCCGGCCGACCATAACGAATGTTGTAGCGGATCGTGTCATTGAACAGCACCGTGTCCTGCGGCACCATGCCAATGGCCGCGCGCAATGATTTCTGCGTCACATCGGCGATGTTTTGTCCATCGATGCGCACCGCGCCGCCGCTCACGTCGTAGAACCTGTAAAGCAGGCGTGAGACTGTGGACTTGCCGGCGCCCGACGGCCCCACGATGGCGATGGTGTTGCCTGCAGGAACCTTGAAGCTAATGCCTTTCAGAATGGGCCGGTCGAAATCATAGTGGAACGACACATTGTCGAACTCGATCCCGCCCTCGCTGACGTGAAGCGCTTCGGCCCCAGGCTTGTCGCTGATTTCGGGCGTGACGTTCAGCAGATTGAACATCGCTTCAATATCGATCAGCCCCTGTTTGATGTCGCGGTAGACCGTGCCCATGAAGTTCAGCGGCAAATAGAGCTGGATCAGCAAGGCATTGGCGAGCACGAAGTCCCCGACACTCAAGGCCCCGTTGGCAACACCCATGCCTGACATCACCATGACAATGGTCATGCCGATGGAAAAGATGATGGCCTGGCCCGAGTTCAGAACAGCCAGCGAGGTGTATGTCTTGGTGGCAGCCTGCTCATACTTGGACATCGACGCATCGAAGCGTTTGTACTCGTGCGCCTCGTTGCCAAAATACTTCACCGTCTCAAAGTTGAGAAGCGAGTCGATGTTTTTCGTGTTGGCGTCCGTATCGGCATCGTTCATGGCACGGCGGATACCGATGCGCCATTCCGTCGCCTGATAGGTGAACCAGATGTAGAAGACCACGGTGACGGCGGTGACGAGCGCAAACCAGGCGCCAAAATTGTAATAGAGGATGCCGCAGACGAAGCCCAGTTCCAGGATTGTCGGGAACGTGTTGAACAAGGCATATCGCAGGATGACCTCAATGCCTTTGGTGCCCCGGTCGATGACCCGGGCCAATCCGCCTGTACGCCGCTCAAGGTGAAACCGCAACGACAGCGCGTGCAGATGCTTGAACGTGCGCACCGCCAGATGCCGCACCGCGTGCTGAGCAACTTTGGCGAAGAACCCGTCCCGGATCTGCTGCGTCACCACCATCATCACACGGCCGAAGCCATAGGCCACGATCAACGCAATGGGAGCGGCAACCAGGGCCGTGGCCGCAGCCGCGCCATCAGCAGTCAGCGCGTCGACTGCCTCCTTGAAGGCAAACGGGGTGAGCACGGTGACGACTTTGGAAATCACCAGAGCCACAAGCGCGATGACGACCCGCGTGCGCAGGTCGGTGCGTCCCGCCGGCCACAGATACGGGAACAAGCCAACGAGGGTCTTCAGTTGCCCATCGGCATCGGATTTGTAAGCCGCTTCAGGCTTCACGTTCATTCCTCATCGATTCTGCTTTGTTGCGCGGCCATCTTATACGCCGCTTGCCGCCCCGCGTCTTCCGTCATATGGGTTTTAGGCCTGAAGTTTGAAAGGCCGGGACCACACCATGAGCGATGAAATCGTGATGCGAGAGGCCACCGCACAGGACGCGGGCGCGGTGACGGCCCTGCACGTGGCCAGTTGGCGCTCCGCCTACCGCGGTGTGTTGCCGGACGCGTATCTGGACGGGGACGTGGAGACCGAACGCGCCGCCCATTGGCGGAAAACCCTCAGCGCACTTGGGCCTGAAGATTTTGTACTGCTTGCCGAAAACGGCCCCAACTTGCGCGGTTTCATTTCGATCTACCGCAACAAGGAGCCGGGTTTTGACGCCTATCTCGACAATCTGCATGTGCATCCGGGTTACCGGGACGGTGGTCTAGGGCGCCAACTGCTGGCCGCCGCCCTGCAGCGCCTGATCACCCAGGGTGCGCACAGCCTTTGCCTATGGGCTTTCGACCAGAACCAGGGCGCCATGCGCTTCTACAAACGGCTAGGCGGAAAGGCCGTCGAAACCGGGATCGACGATTTTGCACGCGCCAACGCACCCCATACAAAGATCGCCTGGGATGACCTTCCGGCATTCCTCCGCGCCTGCGAGAAGGCCGCCCAACCATGACCCGACGCATTCTGCTCGCCGAGATCATGCATGAGAGCAACACCTTCAACGAGATTGCGACCACCAAAGCCGATTTCGCCGGACGCTATTGGCTGGAGGGCGCGGAGATCGCCTCCAGCCTCGCAGGCACGAACACCGAAGTTTGGGGCGTGCTGGAGGCCGGCAAGCAGTTGGATTGGAAGATCACCCACCCCTTTGCCGCATCAGCCAGCCCGTCCGGGCCCATGGACGCGGAGACCTGGCAGGACGTTAGGGACAAAATCTCCACGCCCCTGCGCGCGGGCGCCCGGTTCGATGCCATGATCCTGGTGCTCCATGGCGCCATGGTGACCCAGACCAGCAACGATGCGGACGGCGAACTTCTTGCCCTTATGCGCGACCTTGCCGGCCCCGACACATTGATCGCCGCCACTCTGGATATGCACGCCAACGTGTCCGAACTGATGGTGAGGAGTGCGGACATCCTGATGGCATACAGAACCTATCCGCATGTGGATCAATTCGAGCGTGGGCAGCATTTGGCTGAACTTGTCGAAGCGGCCCTTGAGACGGGCCAAAAGCCTCATGTCAACTTTGCCCGAAGAGCCATGATGGACGCTGCTGATCATGGCCGCACCGATCCACCGGGGCCAATGAACAGGCTACTTGCCCGGGCCCAGGAGATCGAACAGCACCCTGCAATCTGGTGCGTCAGCCTGCAGATCGGCTTTCCCTGGGCTGATGTGGACCATCAGGGACCATCGGTGGCCGTCACAGGCACGGACGATGATCTTTGCCAGGTGGTTAGTCAGGAACTGGCCGAAGCGCTGTGGCAGAGCCGCAACGAGACCCAGCTGGAGTTTGCAAGGCCGCAAGTTGCCATGGAGCAGGCTCTGGACGGCGATCCCGGGGATCCGCCCCTGGTTCTGGCAGACTTCGCCGATAATCCGGCCGGCGGGGCCTATGGGGATTCGCCCAACCTGCTCCGCCATATGATCGAGGCAGATCTCCAGAACGCGGCATTCGCCACGATCTCAGATCCGATCGCGGTCCAGAAAGTCATCTCGGCCGGTGAAGGCGCCTGCATCAAGCTCGATGTCGGCGGCAGGGGCGCCCCACAACTCACGCCGCCCTTGACCATCGAAGGTCAGGTCACACTGCTAAGTGACGGCGAGTTTGTGTGCGAGGGCCCCATGTGGCAAGGCGTACATTTTTCCATGGGCCCGAGTGCCGTGATCCAAGTTGGTGGCATCGAAGTTCTGCTCTCCTCGGTCCCCACGGCGGTGATGGACCTTCAGGTGTTCAGGTCCATGGGCATCGAGCCATCCGGAAAAACTACCATCGCCCTGAAAAGCCGGAACCACTTCCGTGCCGCTTACGGTCCCCTCGCCCGCGAGGTCTTGCTGGTGGACGCCGGCGGCATCGCCTCGATGCGCCTGGCAGAATTGCCTTATCGCAACTTAGGGCGCCCAACCTGGCCGTTGGACGAGGCGCCTTCGGGCGCTTGATCTTCCTCAAGGACCAACCATCTAAACTGAGCTTAATGGCCATCCGCGGACACCAGCTCAGCGCAGAGGAGACAGACAGATGAGCGAAGACTGGAAATATCAGCTGCGCGTAACCTTAGAACCTGAGATGGCAAAGATTGCCAGGGCTGCACCCGATGACGCGGCACTCGCCCCCCTGCCCGCCATACTGAAGCGCCACGACACCCTGCTGAAATGCCAGCACGATGCGTTTGCCGGCTACGTGGCTGAAGCCGAAGCCAACAATGTGGACGACTATCCGCTCTATGCCTGGACCAAGGCAACGATTGAAGATCCGGTCAAGGAAGCCAAATACACCAAATCGTTCACGCTCTATGCCGGCGGCGACGAGGTATATGAAAAGCCGGTTGCAGATGCACTAAAGGCGGATATTGAACCGCTCGTGGGCGGGCCCGTCATTTCCGCCATGAGCATGCATGACACCAACCCGGCCAACAATCCGCAACCTCCAAAACGCTGAACAAAAAACCGGCCGGGCGAATGCCGACCGGTCTTTCATCATGTTGTGCTGAGGAATGCGTTCGGCAGGTTAATACCTGTCTATGGCATCCCTGGCCTCATCGCCCTCGGCGTCGGCCTTCATTTCGCGGGCCACCTCTTCGCCTTCCTGGCGCAGCTGGATCACATGCCAGCCGATCCAGAACGCAACGCCGATCAGCACCATCAGCACTTCAGCTCCCTGGAAGGGATAGATCGCGCCGACATCCTTCAGATCGACGGCCCAACTTGTCATACCATTCGTAGACATCTACTCGTTTCCTTTCCTTGAGCAACCTGCGAGCAGACGGTTACGTCTGAGCGGAGATAAGTTGCTCACCTGTGACGATGATCTGGGGCACATTCTGCTGAACTTGAGCAGAATCTGCCCCAGTTGCTCAGTTGACCAAAGCTTTTTCAGCCGCACGCACTTCGTCGACCGCAGCCTGGTAGGTGCTGTTCTCGTCGAAGTCCAAGCCTTCCAGCTCAACCTTGCGCGGAATGCGCAACATGCCCATACCTTGCATGATCTTCGACACGATGAAGGCCGGCAGGAAGCCCAACAGGCCAAACATGATGCACGCGCCGATGAACTGGCCCCACGGGCTGATCGTTGCATAGCCTTCAAACGGTGAGGACGGCTGGCCCCAAAGCACAAAGCCCGCGATGATCAGGCCGATAAAGCCGGCATAGCCGTGCACCGCAACAGCGCCGACCGCGTCATCGATCTTGAACCTGCGCTCCACGTAGTAGTGCAGCTTGTAGGCACACCAGGTCCCCACGCCGGCAATCAGCATGGCCTGGATCGGATGGTACAGATCGTTCCCTGCCGAAGCGGTGATAATGCCCGCAAGCCCGCCTGAGTAGGTCCAGAACGGATCGCCTTTCGACACGAGATAAGCCACCAACAGACCACCGGAGAGCGACATCAGGAAGTTGAACGTAATGGCGCTGAGCGAGGTCGGGGCCAGATAGATGTTCGTGGCCGTCCAGGTCACGCCTGTGATCTCACCGCCAATGGTCTCTGGAGAAATGATCGGCACATTGCAGGCCGCATAGAAGCCCCAGAACCCTGTGTAGATCAAAAACAGACCCAACGTCACCATCCAGGGATTGTGCGGTGGGATGTCGCGCGGGGTCCCGTCTTCGCGGAATTTGCCGAGCCTTGGCCCCAGCACAACAAGCACACCAAGCGCATAACCGCCTGCGATGGCATGGATCACACCGGACGCGTAAGCATCGTGATAGCCAAGCAGTTTGACCATCCAGCCGCCATAGTGCCAACCCCAGGCCGCGTCAATGATCCAGAACACCGAGCCGATCAGCACCGCATGGATCCAGAACGCACCCGACCGGATGCGCTCGATCACCGAGCCGGAGACGATCGAAGCGGCGGTCCAGGAAAACAACAAGAAGGCTGCCCAGAAGACGCCGGTAAGGCGGTCACCCAGGTGTGTGCCCATGTTCTGTGACCAGGGGGTGTAGGTTGCGGCCGCCTCTTCAATTCCGCCGAGGATCCCCGGGCCATTGGGGAACGCAAAATAGATCCACCAGCCGAAGAAGAAGAACGTCACCGTCACCAGCGGGATCAGCATGGTGTTCTTCATCAGGGTGTGGAGGTGATTGCGCCGGCGGCTCGCGCCGACTTCATACAGGCAAAAGCCAACATGAATCAAAAACATGAACACAACGGTCACCCAGTAGTAGAACTCGGTAAAGACCGTTGTTAGTGCGTCAAGATTACTTCCCATGGAGTTTTCTCCCTCTACGGGCCAGTCTCTTGAAAGGGGTAAGCGCAGTGCCGCTTTGTTCTGTCTTTTGTTCCCACGCCGTGTCCCCGAAGACCAGCTGCCGCTTTCATTTTCCCGGTCAACGCAGCGGCATTCTAGATTGAGGAGGCGAACATTCCTAGAGCCCCCTGGAAAACACGGTTGCTCACCTGCCCATTCTGTCCGCATGCCGACAGAGCTGCCGGTGGACAGCATGTCATGTACGTTCACTGAATGCAAATATAATTCCTGCCAGTAAAGCCGCTCTTGTGGATACCGGAACCAAGCTACGACCTTGCATCCACAAAATCCCTAGCCCGAAACGGCCATCTGCATGAAGGATTTGGCGGCGGCGGAGAGTGGCCTGTGGGTCGGCCAGATCAACGACAACACAACGTCAGGGGCCGGGACAAACGGCTTGACGACGATCTTTCCCTCTTGACCAGGCACATGGTCCAGATCCGGAGCAATTGGACCGATAACAGAAACCCCGAGCCCGGCGCCGACCAGGGCACATACGGCGTCGGTCGTGCGGGCCTCGTAGACCTTTTGCAGCGTCACCTTTGCATTGTCGAATATCCCGTCGAGCTGGCGGCGAAAGGACGAATCCCGGCAATAGGAGATGAAGCTCTCTGCCTGCAACATGGCAGGTCTGATCTCGTCGGCTTCCTCCAGAGCATGTCCGGCGGGCAAGATGCATATGGCGGCGCTGCGCCCAAGCGCCCGGCTGGCAATAGCCGGGCTTTTCACCTCGGCCGACGTGATGCCCAGATCGCATTGTTGCGACAGCACCCATTCCAATGCCGCGTCCGAAGACATCACCTCAAGTGTGACCGCGGTTGACGGGTTCTCGCGCCCAAAGCCGGCAATCAGATCTGCTGCAATGCCCGATGCGGCCAAGGGAACGGAGACCAACCGCAGCCGGGCATAACGCCCCTTGCCGATCTCGATAGCCGCCTCCTTGATCTGCTCCAAGCCCACCAGGGCCTTGTGGATCTCCTCCACCAGAAGAGTGGCTTCCACTGTAGGCGCCAGGCGTCTGCCTTCGCGGCCAAACAAGTCATAACCGATCTCGTTTTCAAGATCGGCCAGCAGCCGGCTGATGGCCGGCTGCGAGACCGACAGCATTTTTGCAGCCTCGGTGGTGGTGCCTGTAAGCATGACGGCACGAAAGGCATCGATCTGCCTGAAGGTTATGGACACGTAAGCTTCCTCTTTTGAAGTTCGTCGCCGTTTCCTCTGTGAATATTATATAATAAAATCATATATATTTCTCGATTGCATCACATGTTAGCATATAAATTGATGCAGCATTATTCACTCTTCAGTCTGGCCCGAAATGCCCTGACCCATCATCGCGGATGGACCGAAGCCTGGCGCAGCCCGGAGCTTAATTCCTCCTATGACGTGATCATCATCGGCGCCGGCGGGCATGGCCTGGCCACCGCTTACTACCTGGCCAAGAACCACGGGCTCACCAACGTTGCAGTGTTGGAGAAGGGCTGGCTCGGCGGCGGCAATATCGCGCGCAACACGGTGACCATCCGCTGCAACTACATGCGCGATGAAAGCATCCCGTTCTATGTGAAAACCGTCGCATTGTTCGACGGCCTGACCCGCGATCTCAACTACAATCTCATGTACTCAAAGCGCAGCATGATTGATGTGGTGCAGACCTATCCAAAGCTGCGCGAAATCAAACGCCGCATGCTGACCATGGACCTGCATGGCGGCACCTACGAGCCGATCAGTGTCGACGAGTTGCGCCGCCGGGTACCGCCCCTGACCGGCGGCGCACCGGATGCGCGCCTTCCCATCATTGCCGGCATGGTGCATCCGGATGCGGCCGTGTGCCGCCACGATGCGGTTGCCTGGGGCTTTGCCCGAGGCGCCGATGACTACGGCGTGGAAATGCACCAGAACACCGCGGTGACCGATCTGTTGCGCGGGGCCGATGGAAGCATCAGGGGCGTGCGCACCAACCGCGGAGAGATCAACGCGCGCAAGGTGGCCGTGGTGGTGTCCGGCCACACGACCACACTCACCGAAACGGTTGGCCTGCGCTTGCCGTTGAAAACCTTCAACCTCACCGCCTTCGTTTCCGAGCCGGTTAAGCCGGTCGTGGATGTGGTGGTCAACTGCCCCGACATCGGCGTCTATCTCAGCCAGTCCGATAAGGGCGAACTGGTGATCGGCGGCGCCCCGGACCCTGGCCAATCGTTCCGGCGCGACATCAAGCAGTCCGTGTTTGAAGATGCCGTCGCCGCCATGCTTGAACTCTTCCCATCGTTCCGGCGCTTGAAACTCATGCGCCAATGGGGCGGGGCATTGGACATTGCCCACGACGCCACTCCCGTTGTCAGCAAGACCGACATTCCCGGGCTCTACATCTCCGCCGGCTGGTGGGGTGGCTTCAAGGCGGTGCCGGCGGGCGGCTTTACCCTGGCTCATATGATCGCCAACGATGAACCCCACCCCCTCATCGCCCCGTTCGGCCTGGGCCGGTTCAAGCATCTGGATTTCGTTCTGGAATCCGGCACCACCACGGCCCGTTAGGAAGGCACGCAGGCCATGCTCAAGATCACCTGTCCATTCTGCGGTCCGCGCAACGAAAGCGAGTTCATTCACGGCGGGCCGGGCAAGATCCGCCGGCCGGAAAATGCGGACGCGCTGAGCGATGATGCTTGGGTGGATTATCTGACGGTGCCCCATAACCCGGTCGGCGTGACCCGGGAAAAATGGTGGCACGTGCGCGGCTGCGGCCAGTGGGTCACGGTGGCCCGCCATACGGTCACCCACGAGATAAGTTCCGCAGAGGGGGAACACGATGGCGGATAACTCCCTGCGCCTCGCCGCGGGCGGCCTTATCGACCGTTCCCGGAAGCTGCATTTCACATTCAACGACAAGCGCTACGCGGGCTATGCGGGCGACACGCTGGCCTCTGCCCTGCTGGCCAACGGGGTTCATCTGACCGCCCGCAGCTTCAAGTATCACAGACCGCGCGGCATCATGGGGGCCGGCTTTGAAGAGCCCTCATCACTCGTTGAGCTGACCAGCCCGGAGCAAAGCGCCAACCAGCCAATCACCACGGTGCCACTCGCAGACGGGCTTGAGGCGCGCTCGGTCAACTGCTGGCCGTCCCCGGCGTTTGATGTGATGGCCGTCAACCAGCTGTTCTCCCGCCTTCTGCCCGCAGCGTTCTATTACAAGACCTTCATGTGGCCCACCTGGCATTTGTTTGAGCCGTTCATCCGCCGGGCCGCGGGATTGGCGCGTGCGCCCGAGCACGCCACTGAAAGCCAGTATGAAACCCGCCACGCACACTGCGATGTTCTGGTGACCGGAGCAGGGCCTGCCGGTCTTATGGCCGCCCTCGCGGCAGCGCGCAGCGGAGCGCATGTGATCCTAGCCGATGACGGGGCCTGCCCCGGAGGATCGCTCCTGTCGCGCACCGGCAAGATCGACGGCCAGCCGGGAGCCGCTTGGGTTCAGGCGGCCGTGGCGGAGTTGGACGGTTATCAGACCGTCACTCGTCTCCAGCAGGCCACCGTGTGGGCCTACCGCGAGCACAACCTGTTGCTTATCACAGAGCGCGCGCCAAGTCCGCCGCACGTGGCGCAACGCACCTGGCGCGTGCGCGCCCGGCAGGCCGTCATCGCCACCGGCGCCATTGAGCGCATGCTCGTGTTCCCCGGCAACGACCGGCCCGGCGTCATGCTGGCCTCCGCTGCACAAACATATGTGAACCGCTACGGGGTGAAACCGGGAAGCCGCGCGGTGGTTTTCACCAACAACACCAGCGCGTACGAGGCTGTAGCCGACCTGCAGAAGGCGGGTGTGGAGATTGCCGCCATTGTCGATAGCCGGCCGGAGATCGAGGACGCTGCACAGGCCCTTGTTCCGAATGTGGAGGTGTTGTCCGGCCATGTGATCTCCACGACCAAAGGCGCAAGGAGAGTGAAAGCGGTTCGGATTCGTCCCTGGAACGGCGGGCCGGGCCGGACCATCGCCTGTGATTTGCTTTGTCTTGCCGGCGGCTGGAACCCGGCTGTGCATCTCTACTCCCAATCGCGCAGCGCTCTTCGTTATGACGAGACGCTGGCCGCGTTCGTTCCGGACGCGCCCTCCCAGGCTGTCGATTGTGCTGGCGCCGCGGCCGGGCTGTTCAACCTGCCCGAAGCGCTGGAAGATGGCGCCGCCAAGGGCAGGCAGGCGGCTGAGCGCGCGGGCTTTGCGCCGCCGCAAGCGCCGGTGCCCACCGCCAAATGTCCATTGCCTTATGCCATCGAGCCCTTATGGCACGTGGAGCAGCACAGCCCGTCTGCAAAAGCCTTTGTGGACGTGCAGAACGACGTCACACTGAATGATATTCACCTGGCCATGCGTGAGGGGTTCGGCGCGGTTGAACACGTCAAGCGTTACACCACAGCCGGCATGGGGCTGGATCAGGGCAAGGTCGGCAACATCAACGTGATCGGAGCCATCGCGACGGCATCGGGCCGGGCCCTCGGTGATATCGGCACCACCACGTTCCGCTCGCCCTATGTGCCGGTGGAGTTCGGCGCCATTGCCGGCTTGCGCCAGGGGCCTGAGGTCCTGCCCTACCGCCACACGCCGATGACCGGATGGCATACGGCAGCAGGTGCGGAGATGTATGAAGCGGGCGCCCGCTGGCGCCGGCCTGGCTATTACGCCAAACCGGGTGAGACCTTCCAAGACACGGTCGATCGGGAGAGCCTCGCGGTTCGCGAGAATGTGGCCGTCTATGACGGCGCCCCCTTGGGCAAGTTCGAGATCAAGGGACGCGACAGTCTCGCCTTCCTGGAGTTGCTCTACACCAACGCGTTTGCCAATCTCAAAACCGGCGCGGGACGGTACGGCCTCATGCTCTCCGACGACGGCACGATCATTGATGACGGCGTTACCTTCAAGCTAGCCAACAACCATTATCTGATGACCACGTCGACGGGGCATGCCGATGCCGTAAACCAGCACATGGAACATGTGCTGCAAATCGAGCGGCCTGAATGGGATGTGAAGCTCACCACCGTCACCACCCAGTGGGCCAATGCCACCCTTTGCGGGCCGAATGCCCGCAAGGTGCTGGCGGCGGCGGGCTGCGATATCGATCTTTCCCCAGAAGCCTTTCCGTTCATGACCATGCAGGAGGGCACCGTGGCAGGCCTTCCGGCCCGGGTTTGCCGGGTGAGCTTCACAGGTGAACTCAGCTTTGAGGTCAACGTCTGGAGCCGCCATGCCCTGGAGTTGTGGGAGAAGCTGATTGCGGCTGGATCGCCCATGGGTCTTATCCCCATCGGCTCGGAAGCCAATCACGTATTGCGCGTAGAGAAGGGCTTCCTGTCACTCGGCCATGAAGCCGACGGCACCACTGACCCGTATGATCTGGGCATGGGCTGGATCATGTCACGCAAGAAGGACGACTTTATCGGCAAACGTTCTGTGGCTATCAGACGGACCTCCGGCAGGCCACGCCGCGAACTGGTCGGCTTGCTGATCGATGATCCCGACCGCTTGGTGACCGAAGGTGCACCCATCACCCCGGGTGGACGGCGCGAGGCCTCAGAAGGCCTGGTCACGGCTTGCGTTTGGAGCGTGGTTCACAAACGCGCCATCGCCCTGGCCCTGCTGGCCGAGGGTCGCAGCCGCATCGGGCAGAAGGCACATATCCGGATGAAAGATGAAGTGGTGAGCGCCGAGATCACCGACCCTTGCTTCTATGATCCTGAAGGGCTGCGGTTAAGGAGCTGAGATGGCCTATAACGTTCAAATCAGCGGGCTCGCCCTAACCGCAATGTTCGATCTGAAAGGCCCACAGACCTCGGTCGGCAGATGGTTGACTGCCAAGGACCCGGCCTTTCCGGAAGTTCCCAACACCGCGAGTGCGGCAAATGAACTTGAACTTTATTGGATCGGCAAAGACCATTGGATCTTGCGGGCGCCGCTTGAACGTGAAGCAGACATCCTCAGCCGGCCCGTAGCCGGGGACATCAGCGTCGTCCTGATTTCGGACACGCTCTCGTTCTTTCGCGTCGCCGGCCCGGATGCCGCGGACATTCTTGCGATCGCCAGCCCACTTGATACGCGGCTCAATGCCTTTCCTGGAACCGGCGTCACCTTCACTGAAGCCTTCGGCCTAAAAGCGCTTGTGATCCGGCGACCGGTCGGATTTGATCTGGCGGTGGAACGCAGCTTTGCCGATATGATCGATGCCTACCTTGCCCGCGCACGCGGCGCTTAGCACCGGAGAGCTTTATGCCCAAGCAACACATCCACAAATACGAGACGCGCTATCATGCCAAGGCTATCTATTCCAAAGCCATTCGCGCAAGCGGCGATTTCGTGTTCATGCAAGGCCAAGTGGGGGTGGACCTTGAAGGCAATCTTGTCGGACCCGGCGATGCCGGAGCCCAAGCTGATCAAGCGTGCCGCAACATTGAGCAATTTATGGAAGAAGCCGGAGGCACCTTGAAGGATGTGTGCAAGCTGACGGTCTACGTCACCGATGTCAGTTACCGCAAACCGGTCTATGAGGCGATAAACCGCTGGTTTGAGGGCGTGCACCACTGTTCCACCGGCGTAGTGGTGCAAGGCCTCGCAGACCCTTCATTCCTCGTGGAAATCGATGCCCTGGGCGTGATTGACTAGATTTGCGGTTGTGGATTTGTTCGCCACTTTATAGTTGCTTTTTTGTCACGCGCAGGAAAAATCCACCCCCGCCCCCACTCTGCCTCCCCTGGGCCCCAATCTCGCCTGTTTCCGGCTCATTCTAGTAGCGATCAATCTTCACCTTAGAGGACCGGCTGGGTGGGCATGGTTGCTCGTTTGTGCAGTGATTAATACGGGAAATGCGAACCATGAGCCTGAATTTGAAACTCTTGAAACGATCCGCAGCGCTTGCTGCCATCGCGTGCCTTGCTGCAACAGCAGCCAAAGCGGCGGACCTGCCGCAAGAACTGCCGCCTGATCCCGACATCTTCAATTGGTCCGGCTTCTATCTGGGCGGACATGGCGGTTATGCCTTTGAGGGCAATGCGTCGATGCGCTTTCCGGCCATAACCCTGAATGCCGACCTGGATGGCATCATGGGCGGTGTCCATGGTGGCTACAACCATCAGATTCGCAACCTGGTGTTTGGTGCCGAAGCCGACGTCTCATTTGGCGACGTGGACGGCAGCGCTCCGCCGGTCAGCAGCTTTAACGTCGACGTCCAGAGCTCGATCCGGTTTCGGGCAGGCTATGCCTACAACAACATTCTGCCCTACCTGACGGTCGGCTTGGGCGTTGCTGCAGCCGAACAGAACATACCTGCCCTGGGCAGTCCGTGGAAGGTTCATCTGGGCGTGGTTGCCGGCGGCGGCATCGACTGGGCCTTTAGCCCGAACCTCAGTGCCCGGGTGGAGTATCTTTACAGCTATTACGGGCGCGAGCGTTACGAATATCCCGGTGTGTCGTCGAGAACCGATTTCGACACCCACGCGATCCGTGCCGGCATCAGCTGGCATTTCGGCCAATATACTCCCTAATCTAATCCCCCCGCGCTCAGCGCGTACCCCAAGGGTGCCCCTGGAACCTGGTTCCAGGGGCTTTTTGTTAGAGCAACCTGCGATCAGACAGAATCGTCTGAGCGGAGATAAGTTGCTGGCCCGTAACGAAAATCTTTGGCATCTTTCGCTCGCTCTGAGCGGAAGTTGCCCTAGGCGTTCTCCGCTTCGATGCGCCGTTCCACAAGCTTGCGAAAGCGCGTAGCACCAGCATCGAGCCCAAGATTGACATAGGGCGTCTTGCGGTTGGTCATGCCTGCATGCACGTGGGTGAGAACCTCTCTGTCTTCTTCAAACGCCATTTTGGCGCCGGCGAACATCTTCTGCGAAACCTCTTCATTGTCCGGATCCGTGTTGCGGTGCTGGAACCAGTAATAGCGGCTGTTATCCTCATCCACCGGGGTCATGAAATTGTAGGAGATGTTCACAAAAGCATTGTCCGGCAAAGGTTTATCCGGCCCGCCCGTCCCCACCGGCGTGAAGATGGACTTGTTGACGGCAACTGAGGGAAGCTGGCATTCATAATGCTGTTTGCGGTCGCACTTGCCGGAGAAACGGACCAGCTCAGCATAATAGGGCGGCGGATCGCGGTCATACATCCAACGCCACACCAACACACCATTGCCCAACATGTCGATCTGCAGTTCCTGATCTTCAGTTCCCGCGCCCGCAAAAGACGACACGTGCACCCATGCCACGTGCGAGGGGTCCAAAAGATTGTCCGTGATCCACAAATAGTTGCAGGCAATGTCCATCGCCCCGCCGGGGGTCTTGCCCCAGGCGGGATTGTCGAAGTTCTCAATGGTGTAGATCTCGTCGGGGTCGGCCTTGGCCGGATCGCCCATCCAGATCCAAAGCAAATCATATCGGTCAACAACCGGATAGCTCACAACCCGGGCATTCTTGGGGATCATGTTCTCCTGGGTCGGTGCCCGCACGCAGGCGCCTGAGCAGTCGAAAGTCAGCCCGTGATAACCGCACTCCACATGATCACCGATCAGATTGCCTTTAGACAGCGGCAACTTGCGATGCGGACAGGCATCTTCGAGGGCAGCCGGTGTGCCGTCACTGGTGCGGTAGATGACAATATCCTCCCCCAACACGCGGACCGGCGCCAAGGCCTGCTGAAAATCCTTGCTCCAACCGGCCACATACCAGGCGTTACGGATAAACTGCGGCTTCTCCATCTGGTCAAACCCTTAAACTGCGGTGAACCCAATCTGCGGCGGCAAGCAACCTGTCGTCACCGCCCACACGGCCGACGAGTTGAACCGAGAGCGGCAAGCCGAGAGGGCCGGTGCCGAACGGCACGGAGACACACGGCACCTGCAACAATGTCCAGATCCGGTTGTAAAGCGGATCACCTGTGGCGCTGAGACCTTCGGGCGCTTCGCCCGGGGCGGCCGGCGTCAACACCACGTCTACATCCATGAACAAGGTTTCAAACACCCGCTGCGCCCGGTTGCGCGTTTCCAGAGCTTCTTCATAGCGCGTTCTTGGAATGGCCAAGCCATCCTCCACCAGCGCAATGAAGTGATCGCTCAACTGGCTGTGGTGGTTGTTGAACTCATAGATCCGGGCCCGGGCGCTTTCGAACGCCATGACAACTTTTTGACAATTCACTAATTCTGACAATATATCGGGATCTGCCAATTCCGCCGTTTCCGCCCCCTCATCGGCGAGCTTGCTCATGGCCCGTTGGCACACATCGCGCATCTCAACCGACCCTTGCGCCCAGTCTGGACCGCGCATCAGGGCAACGCGCGGCGGGCGTTCTGCAAAGGCCGGATGCACGTTTGGGCTTGAGCCACACAATGCGGCTCGCCCCAAAATCAGATCTTCCACTTCGCGCGCCATTAGGCCCAGCGTGTCGAGGCTCGCCGAAAGGCCCATCACCCCCTGGAGGTCAAATCCACCATGGCTGGCCTTATATCCCAGAACACCGCAATAGGAGGCCGGCCGGATGACCGAGCCGGCCGTTTGCGAGCCGAACGCCAGCGGCACCATGCAGTCGGCCACCGCAGCGGCAGATCCGCTCGACGAGCCGCCCGGCGTGTGGGCCAGGTTATAGGGGTTTGCTGTTTTTCCGGGCTGGAAGTAGGCGAACTCCGTGCTGACCGTCTTGCCGATGGGGACCGCCCCTTCGCGCACCAGAAGCTCCACGCAGCTGGCATTGCGCGGCGGCTGATAGCCATCATAGATCGGACTGCCCCACCCGGTGGGTTGGGAGGCCGTGTCGATAATGTCCTTGATGGCAAAGGGTACTCCATGCAGCAAACCCTCGGCCGGGCCTGCGTCCACTGCCTCAGAGGCTGCCAGCGCGGCGTCCGCGTCCAAATGGATGAACGCGCCCACCCCAGCTTCGCGCGCAGCGATGCGATCCAGGCAGGCAGACATCACCTGGCGTGCCGTTACTTGCTTGGCCTTGATCTGCCGCGCCAACTCCGCAGCGCCCAATCTCGTCAGGTCGTCAGACATTTCCTACTCTGCCTCCAATGCCGCAAGCGCCGCGGAGAACGGCGCTACGGGCATGTCATAGATGCCGCCTCCCAAGCGGCCAAGCTCGCCTTCCCGGTCCACCATGCCGAGGCCGATCATGGGTCCGGTTGCTTGCGCCACCACCGCCCGTGCACTGAGACCCAGTTGCACATCCAACGCCCGGAAGTACGGATGGCCGCCCACGGAAAGGCCCGTCAGCCGGTCTGCGCTGTTGCCGGGCAGGTAGGGTTTCAGGGTCTTGGCCTGTTCGGGCGAGAGGTTGATGGCCATGGCCCCAAGCCCGAAGCCCTCCACAACCGCACTGTCGCCGATGGCCCCGAGCGCTCGGCCTGGTTCGGCCTCCACATCAAACTTGCCCTTGGGTGGTTCGGCCGGGGTGGTGAACCAGCGGCCCGGCAGGCCGGACACCTGAATTCCGGTTTCAATGCCATTCCCGGCAGCAGCGGTGATGAAGCTTGAGCCCTCAATGCCGGATGCGGCGCTCATCAAGCATTTCGAGGCTGCCATCCAGAGGTTGAGGAACATGCTGGGAGAGCCGGCAAGGAAGCCTTTCGCTTCCGCATCCTGCACCCCGCCGGGCGTTCGGGCCTCCAGTTCAGCCAGCAGCGCCTGGTTGCTCACCGGCGTGCGGCCATGGCAGTCGTCCCCGTTGGCAAGCCCGATCACCGCCAGCGGGATCAGCGGAATACCCTCGCCGATGCCGGCCTGCAAGACATCGCGCAAGGGGCCGTTGAGCCAGCGAATGTGTTCCAGAACCTCATTCGATCGCAGGCCCAAGCGCATGGCCGGCCGGTTGCCGCCATTGATTGGGGCGTAGGTTTGCACCTTCCCGCGCTGAGCGTCATAGACCGCATGGAGCGGCATGGAGGCGCTGACCACCGCTGCGAGCGGTGTGACGACGGAATGATCCTGTGCCGGCTTCAGCAAGATGTCGCCCGCCTTGATCATCGCTTCGGCTTGATCGAAGTCAGCCGCCAGACCTTCATAGACCGCCGCCACACAAGCTGAATTCAGGATCGGCCTGCACACCGTTTCAACCGAGGCGAACGGAGGACCGGCATGCAGCAGCACATTCTCCTGCAGGCCGAAAGCCTCGCGCGCGGTCTCAAACCGGTTCCACACCGGCTGCGCCACCACCGCCCGGTCGTAGGCGAGCTGGTCTGCGGGATGAAGCGTCATGGCCGCCATTGCGCTCAACCTTCCGGAGGAATGACCCAGGTTTCGGAGAAATAGAGGAAGGCGCTGGTGGTTTCCATGCCGGCCTGCACCCGGGTGCCCACCTTGCCGGGTAGGGCCTTTCCATTGACGATGATCTGCGCCTTTTGCGCCGGCACCAGAAGGGTGAACATGGTGTGCTCCTTGGTGCCCACCTGATCGGGGGTCAGCTCCAGCGCCCGCGGCGCCTCCAGATCTTCCCACACCAGCTCGATGGTGAGCCCCTCACCGGCGATGGTCTCGGTGTAGCGGTGGCTCATGGGGTCGCCGGAAGCGCGCACCGCTGAGGCCGCCACGTGAGGCAGCGTCTCGAAGGCCGGTGCATCGCGGAAGGCGCCCAGCTTGCCGATGAAATTCTCCATCAGAAATTCGGCCAGCTCCTTGTTGTCGCTCATCAGAACGTTGGGGGCTTCCGCCGTGCCCTCGGCCTCCGCAGGGCGGCCGTAGAGCAGCAGCACCTGGCCCTGGCCCACGGGCGACCAGGCGACCCGGAAGAACAGCGCCATGGCGGCAAAGCCGTCATCTTCGTTCTTCAAAAGGATACCCGGGTTCTCGCCGGTCCAGTCCACAATGCCAGGGGTGACGGGTTCGCTTAACGGCATCACGCTGCTCCTTCTTCTAAAGGGGTCACCCAGGTTTCAGAGAACGCCAGGAACGCGGTGCTCATGGTGCGCCCGAAGAATTGCCGGTCCGCCACCGCGCCCGGCAAAGGCGTGCCGTTGATGATGATGCCGGCCTGCCTGGCCTCCAGGAACACTGAATACATCTCATGTTCCTTGGTGGCGGAGTTCTCCTTGGTCACCTCCACCGGCAGGGGCGGGCCCATGTCCTGCCATTTCATCTCCAGGGTCACGCCGGAGCCGCGCAGGATCTCACTGTAACTCGTCTTCAGATCGCCGGCCCGGCGCTGCACTGAAGCCGCATCGAGCCACGTCATGGCCGGTAGTCCCTTGCGGCCAATGAATGTCGGCATCTTGGTCACCCAGCCGTCCACGATCCATCCCATCATGCGCTGATTGTCGGTCATGACGAAGTTGGGCACATCGGGCCAGCCCTTCGCCTCGTCCGGCGCGCCCAGCACGATGGCCGCATGGCCCCGGCCATAGGGCGAAAGCACCACACGGAAGAAAAGGGCAAGCGTGGTGTAGTCGCCGCCAGGGTCTGTCTTCAGATAGATGCCCGGGTTCTCGCCGGACCAATCCACCCGGCCTGGGTTAATCGATACGCGTGTCATGACCAACTCGCCTCATATTCTTGCAGTTCTGACCGGATGAAGGCATTGCGCTCCTCACCCTTTAAATCGTCGCCCGACATGTAGATCTCCGCAACCTGGTGGGAGACCTCTTTGACCAGCGCTCCATCGTCCCGCCCCTCCTGGGGTGGGATCTTCAGCATCGTGTCGCCGCCGTAGGTGGGGATCACACCTTCGTAGATGTGGCCGGGTTGAGGCGCGGGTTCGCCCTCCTCCACCGCCTTGATCGCAGCCCTCAGTTTGCGCCGCACCTTGGCCACGCCCCGGTCGGTGAAGCCCAGGTTCTCGCGGGCATGGATGTTCTTCGGCCCCTGCGAGACCCAGGCATCATAGTCGCCCGGATCACGCTGACGCTGCTCATAGGGCCGGTCCCCGCCCTGGCCGTAGAAGTCCACCTTGCCGAAGCCCACCTCATCCTTGTTGGTGAGCCCGCGCGGATCGTCCCCGTCGCGGAAATGGCGCCAGGCGATCACCATTGTGTTGGTGTCGTCCACAGGCGTCACCCAGCGCGACAGGCCGCAACGTCCGAAATAGCGCGATTGGTCGGGCACAGGAAAGTGTCCACCATTCTGCGTGAAGCTGGGGATCAACTTGTCATGGATGCGCACCCAGATGATGTCGTCGACCCGCCGGGCGTTGGTGTAGAAGTCCCCGTAGGCCCGTTCGAAATACTCGATCATCGGCATCTCCGCAAAGGCATCGATGAATTGGGTGCGCACCGCCTTGGTATGCAGATAGACAACATGGAACGGGTCCCAGGCGTTCTCCATCACCTGCAGCCAGTTGCACGGCGAGGTGATGAGATAGGGCAGCATCTCATCGCCCTCCTCGTCGAACGTGTCGAACACCGGGAACGGCGGAATCTCGTCTGGCGGGCCCATATAGGCAAAGGCGATGCCCCCGATCTCGATCACCGGATAGGCGCCAAGGCAGGCCTTCTTCTTCACCTGACTGGCCGGCGGCTCGCAGGGTGTGTCCAGCACCTCGCCGTCAAGACCATATTTCCAGCCGTGATAGCTGCAACGGATGCCGCCCTCTTCGATGATGCCGAACTCCAGCGACATGTTGCGGTGGGCGCAGTGCAGATGCACCAGTCCGAGCTTGCCGCCGGTCTCACGGAACAACACCAGATCCTCACCGCACACCCGCAACCGGTAGGGCAGATCGCCAACCTGGTTGGTCATGGCAACGGGCATCCAATAGCGCCGCAGATACTCGCCGCACGGAGTACCCGGCCCGACCTCGGCCAGATAGGGGTCGGGCTCATCGGCCCACACATGTCGACGTTCATGGCCGCGATAGTTGCCTTTGGGGATCTCAAACACCGTCACCATTGATAGCTCTCCATGCCCTCAGGCCGCCCGGCGCGGGAACGGGTCGCCCATGGGCTCCGCGCCGTGCCATACCGATTTGACCTGCAGAAAATCCTTCACCGCATCCGGCCCCAGCTCGCGGCCATAGCCGGAGCGCTTGTAGCCCCCGATGGGCGAGCCGGCCGCCACGCTGCGGTAGTGATTGATATAGACCGTCCCGGCGGCAATCTTGCCGGCCATGCGGCGGCCACGGTCGGAATTGCCGGTCCACACCCCGGCCGCCAAGCCGAATGCGCTGTCATTGGCGAGCCTCACAGCCTCGGCTTCGTCCTCGAATGGGGTCACCGCCAGCACAGGCCCGAACACCTCCTCGCGCCACAGAGCCATCTCAGGGGTCACGCCGGTGAAAATCGTCGGCGCCACGTAGAGGCCGTTCGGACAGGCCTCAACCTGCAGGCGCTCACCGCCGCATACGCACACGGCGCCTGCCGCCTTCGCCGTCTCGATCATCCCCATCACCTTTTCCAGATGGGCCGCGTTGGCCAGCGGTGCGATCTCGGTCTCCAGGTCCATGGGATCGCCTGCCCGCAGGCCCAGGCCCCGCGCCGCAAGGCGCCGAACCAGTTCGTCATGAACAGGCCGCTCAACGAGCAAGCGCGATCCAGCGACACAGGTCTGCCCATTGGAGAGGAATATCCCGGACAATACGCCATTCACCACACTGTCCAGATCCGCATCGGCGAACACGAGCTGGGGCGACTTTCCGCCGAGCTCCAACGTCACCGGCTTGATGCCCGCCGCGGCCGCTTCGGCCACCTTCACCCCGCCGGCATCGGAGCCGGTGAACGACACCTTGGCCACCAACGGGTGCCGCACCAGAGGCGCTCCCACTTCGCCGCCAAGACCGGCCACAACATTGAGGACGCCGCTGGGCAGCGCGCCCTCCCCCAACATCGACGCAAATGCCAAAGTGGACACCGAAGCATGTTCGGAGGGCTTGATCACCACCGTATTGCCGGCCGCCAGCGCCGGCGCCGCTTTCCATGCGGCAATCATCAATCGGGAGTTCCAAGGCGTGATGGCGGCAACAACCCCAAAGGGCTCATAGTGAGCTGTGTTCTCAACACCGGGCACATCGTTCTCCAGACTGTGCGCCCTTATCTTCAACGCTTCGTGCGCAAAGTGCCGGAACCAGTGATGCAAGCCCGCAAACTGCGCGCGCACTTCGGCAACGCGCTTGCCGTTATCGCGCACTTCAAGCTCGACAAGCTCTCCCCACCGGGCCTCCAGCACATCTGCGACACGCTCCAGGGCTTCTGCTCTTTCTTGCCTCGAGCAGGCGGACCAAGCGCCCGCTGCCTCATGCGCTGCGCTCACTGCGGCGTCCACATCTTCGCCCGCACCGCGCGCAACCTGAGCCCACGGTTCGTTCGTGGCAGGATTGACGCTGTCGAGCCAAGTACCGGATGCCGGCTGGTGCCACTGACCCCCCATGAAATGCGGCCAGACCTTCATGACCTGCTCTCATTGCCAAGCTGCACCTCGCGGGTCACCATGGCCAGCATCTCGCCGCGTTCCACATTGCCGCGATTGCCATGAGCCAGCACAATGCCGGCGCTGGGGAAGACCAGCTCAATGGGCGGCCTCGCCGGCTCGCCGATCAGATGGATGTAACCGGCATGCTGACCTTCACTCACCTCGGCGCCGGCAGAGAACGCCCGGTCGAAGAGGCCCGCCGCCGGTGCGTAGAGATTCTGCCCTAGTTCGGAAATCTCGATCAGCCGCGCCTTTTCCGGCACATCCGCGCCAGCCTCAACAATTCCCATATGGGCAAGGCAGCGCCGGATGCCTGCTTCGGCCAGATCCGCCATCGCCGGGTCGCAATTGCCGCCGCCCCCCAGTTCCGCCGCGATCATCGGCACCCCTTGGCGGGCCGCGGCGGAGTTCACAGAGCGGTTGTCGTTGAACGCCCCAAGCAGCCAAATGAAAGGCGCGCCAAAAACTCTCGCCAAGGCCAGGTTCTGCTTGAACAGCCCCTTCTCCTCAACGCGCGTGGCGAGCGCACTGGGAGCAAAGACCGACGCCTTGCCGCCGCAATGGATGTCGATCACCGCATCGCAGTGGGGCATAAGAATGCGTTCCACATAGTCCGCCAGCATGGCCGTCGGCCCGCCGTCGCGTTCGCCCGGAAAGGCCCGATTCAGGTTCTGATCATCCAGCGGAGACACCCGCGCGGAGGCATCAACCGCCGGCATGTTGAGCGCCGGAATGATGATGATGCGGCCGCTCAGATCTTCGGGCCGCAAACCGTGCATCAAACGCATCAACGCGACCGGTCCCTCAAACTCATCGCCATGCACACCGCCAATCAGCAGCATGGTGGGCCCCGTTCCGCCGGCGATCGAGGCGATCGGGACAGGGTAGTACCCCAACGGTTGACGGTTATCAGACCAGCGCAGACACAAGTCGCCAATCTGCTTGCCGGGAGCGGTGAGATCAATCGTGAATTTAACGCGGCTGTCTTGCGTGCCGGACGACATGGCGTGCTCATCAGGTCATAGATTGGGGCTGATGTGGCATCAGCTTAACATAATTTTTTTGGAAGTGAATTGCGAAAATTCATTATTTGTGTGATATGTTGAAATACGCGAAAAGAACGAGCCCAACCTCCGCATGCCATCACCTGAAGCCAAAAAGGGTATCGGCAACATC